>Ga0114955_1000162_pt1 | contig 43605 bp, 41 predicted proteins | sample Porto_5metaG_FD_87302 | JGI IMG/M metagenome (GOLD analysis project Ga0114955, IMG submission 87302) | Marine algal microbial communities from Porto, Portugal - Porto_5 metaG | ecosystem: Host-associated > Algae > Red algae > Unclassified | place: Portugal: Porto | collected 2015-02-02 | reverse complement strand
TAGTACTATATAAAATACGCTTTAACTCAATAAAGTGCAAGAGTTTTTTGAAAATTAAATAAAAAACTTTAGCACTAAATGAAACATCTTGCGAGGACATTTCAAAGTACTAAAGTTTTAACAATAAAATAATTAAGGTATTAACGATTGTCTACATTTTCTGGATACATATCATGGTTCATCATTCTATGTTCAGCCATTTGTTCATATTTTGAATTTGGACGACCATAATTTGTATATGGATCAATTGAAATACCGCCACGAGGTGTGAATTTACCCCATACTTCAATGTAATGGGGATCCATCAAATCAATTAAATCATTCATAATAATATTCATACAATCCTCATGAAAGTCTCCGTGGTTTCTAAAACTAAATAAATATAATTTTAATGATTTAGATTCTACCATTTTGATGTTAGGAATATATGAAATATAAATTGTAGCAAAGTCAGGTTGACCAGTAATAGGGCAAAGAGATGTGAATTCTGGACAATTAAATTTAACAAAGTAATCTCTGCCTTGGTGTTTATTCTCAAAAGTTTCTAAAACATCAGGTCTATAATCAAAATCGTAAGTATTATTTTGATTGCCTAGTAATGTAATATCTTGTAATTCATCTTTTTGACGTCCTTGTGCCAAAAGAATCACTCCTTTAATTAAGATTTAGATTGTTGTTGAGTTGCGTTTGATTCTCGTCTAGCTTTTTCAAACATATAATAACTTGCGCCAATAATTACGACATATCCAAGTGTAGCTAATACATCAGGTGATTCTCCGAATAAAATGAATCCGAACAATGCCGTAAATATAATAGAAGCATAAGTAAATATAGAAATATCTTTAGCTGCTGCGAAACTATAAGCTAATGTGATACCAATTTGACCTACTGCAGCTGATAATCCAGCTCCAAATAAATATAGTAATTGTAAATTACTCATAGGCTCATAAGTAAATATTGTAAATGGTATAAGTACTATTACAGAAAATAAAGAAAAGTAAAAAACAATAGTATAAGGTGCTTCTCTAGTACTTAAAGCACGTACACAAGTGTAGGCTGAAGCGGCAAAGATACCTGAGAATAGTCCAATAAGTGATGGTATGATTGAAGAAGAAAATTCAGGTTTTACTATTAATAGCATCCCTAATATTGCTACAACCATCGCTGTAATTTGATATTTACGAATTTTTTCATTTAAGAAAATCAAACTGAATAAGATTGTCCAAAAAGGATTGAGCTTCATTAAAGTATCAGCATCACTGAGCACCATATGGTCAATTGCGTATATATTGAACAATACGCCAATCAATCCAAGTGCGGATCTTGAAATAAGTAATGGTTGACTACTTAACTTTCCGAACATAGGCTGCTTATATTTATATATGAAGAATAATGGTATAAACATAGCAACTAAATTTCTGGCTAAAGACTTTTGAAAAACAGGTAAATCACCTGCTAATCTGAAAAATACAGACATAAAGCTAAAGCCTACTGCAGAAATTAGGATTGCAATAATACCTTTAATTTTAGGATTCAATACTATCGCCTCATTTATAAAAATTTAACGTTACTATAGTAGCATAAATGATAGGGTTATGCATAAAAGACTTGATATTTTGGAACAAAGATTATACAATATCAATACGAACATACGTTCTGTAAAGTTTGCTTTGATTGATGGCATTAAACATTTTTAATATCCCTAAAAAATTGTATATAACTGAAAACGATTGCAATTCAATTCTATTGCTTTATAGGTTGTATACGTTGTAATGATAGGATTTTCGTTAATGTATTGGAATGATGGTTATGTATATTTTCTTTAAAAAAGCAAGTGATTTTAACTGAAAAATTTTTTTATTTTTATTGAGGTAAGACTAATGGTGTAGTGGTGCATGTTCAAAAGAAAAGACGAACATTAGACATAAAACTTTAACTTTAAATAAGTATAGCTATTATGTATAATGAAACACAGAATATAGTACCGATATTAATAAACAGACACAATATATTGTGTTTTGAAACGGTACTAATAAAATGAATAATCTTATTATAAATGCAAAATGACACTGATAATTTAAGAAAAAACTCTTATTAACAGTGTTTAGGCACAAAATGTTTAATTATACTATATAGATCTAAATTCGAAACTAACCACTATATCTTGTGGTTTGAAAAATAAAATCACATATTAATATAAGGTCATATAGTTTTTATAAACGTTTCGTTTAGTGACTCATTTCATTCTACAACACAATGTTTTGTAGGAAGCTTTCCTTAACAATAAAGGAGAACTTCTTTTTTAATTTTTTTAAATTGGTGAAAGAAGGCGATCCAATGAAAGTAGTATATTTTTCATTTTCAGGCAATGTACGTCGATTCATTAAACGTGCTGAAATCGAAAATGCGATGGAAATTACATCTGACAACTGTACAGAAACTATTAATGAACCCTACATTTTAGTTACAGGAACCATAGGGTTTGGTGAGGTTCCTCAACAGGTTCAGGCTTTTTTAGATGTTAATCATTCAAATATTAAGGCCGTGGCTGCAAGTGGAAATAGAAACTGGGGTCAGAACTTTGCTAAAGCAGGGCGTACTATATCTGAAAAATATGATATTCCGTTGTTAATGAAGTTTGAAGTGCAGGGAACAAACAAAGACGTTATCGAATTTAAAAACAAGGTGGGTAATTTTAATGAAAACTATGGACGAGAAGAAGTACAATCATATTGAATTAAATAACGAAGTTACAAAAAGAAAAGATAATGGTTTTTTTAATTTAGAAAAAGACCAAGAGGCACTTAAAGTATACTTGGAAGAAATCCACGATAAAACAATTTATTTCGATAGCGAAATCGAAAGATTACATTATCTTGTAGACAATAACTTTTATTTCAATGTCTTTGAAAAATATAGTGAAGCAGATTTAATTGAAATTACAGAATATGCGAAATCAATTAATTTCCAATTCGCAAGTTATATGTCAGCAAGCAAATTTTATAAAGACTATGCACTTAAAACCAATGATAAACAACAATTTTTAGAAGATTATAATCAACACGTTGCTATCGTATCAATGTACTTAGCTAATGGTGATAAAAACCAAGCGAAACAATTTATTTCATCCATGGTTGAACAACGTTACCAACCAGCAACACCAACGTTTTTAAATGCTGGTAGAGCACGACGTGGAGAATTAGTGTCATGTTTCTTATTAGAAGTAGATGATAGTTTAAATTCTATTAACTTTATTGATTCAACTGCGAAACAACTAAGTAAAATTGGTGGCGGCGTTGCTATCAATTTATCAAAATTACGTGCACGTGGTGAAGCAATCAAAGGTATTAAAGGTGTAGCTAAAGGTGTATTACCTGTTGCTAAATCTTTAGAAGGTGGATTTAGTTATGCTGACCAATTAGGACAAAGACCTGGTGCAGGCGCAGTTTATTTAAACATCTTCCATTATGATGTTGAAGAATTTTTAGATACTAAAAAGGTAAATGCTGATGAAGATTTACGCTTATCTACTATTTCAACTGGTTTAATTGTCCCTTCTAAATTCTTTGATTTAGCTAAAGAAGGTAAAGACTTCTATATGTTTGCGCCACATACTGTAAAACAGGAATATGGTGTGACTTTAGATGACATCGATTTAGATAAATATTATGACGACATGGTTGCAAATCCAAACGTTGAGAAAAAGAAAAAAGATGCTCGTGAAATGTTAAATACGATTGCACAAACACAATTACAATCAGGTTATCCTTACTTAATGTTTAAAGATAATGCGAATAAAGTACATGCTAATTCTAATATTGGTCAAATTAAAATGAGTAACTTATGTACTGAAATTTTCCAATTACAAGAAACATCTGTAATAAATGATTACGGCACTGAAGATGACATTAAAAGAGATATTTCATGTAACCTAGGATCATTAAATATTGTTAATGTAATGGAATCTGGAAAATTCAGAGACTCAGTTCATACTGGTATGGATGCATTGACTGTGGTTAGTGATGAAGCTAATATTCAAAACGCACCTGGTGTTAAAAAAGCAAACAGTGAGTTACATTCTGTTGGTCTAGGAGTTATGAATTTACACGGTTACTTAGCTAAAAATAAAATAGGTTATGAATCAGAAGAAGCTAAAGAGTTTGCTAATATCTTCTTTATGATGATGAATTATTATTCTATTGAACGTTCTATGCAAATTGCTAAAGAACGTGGAGAAAAATATCTTGATTTTGAGAAATCTGACTATGCAAATGGAAAATATTTCGAATTCTACACATCTCAAGAATTTGAACCACAATTTGAAAAAGTACGTGAATTATTCGAAGGATTAGATATCCCAACTGCTGAAGATTGGAAAGCACTACAAAAAGACGTTGAACAATATGGTTTATATCACGCATATCGATTAGCTATTGCACCAACTCAAAGTATTTCATATGTGCAAAATGCTACAAGTTCAGTGATGCCTATTGTTGACCAAATTGAAAGACGTACTTATGGTAATGCAGAAACGTTTTATCCAATGCCATTTTTATCACCAGAAACAATGTGGTATTACAAATCAGCATTTAACACTGATCAAATGAAATTAATTGATTTGGTATCAACTATTCAAACTCATGTTGACCAAGGTATTTCAACAATACTATATGTTAATTCAGAAATTTCTACTCGAGAACTTTCTAGATTATATGTATATGCGCATCATAAAGGTTTGAAATCTCTATACTATACTCGTAATAAATTATTAAGTGTAGAAGAATGTACAAGTTGTGCTATCTAAAATCATAAACAAATATTAAGCTTAATCTAATTGAATTTATGATTTAGAGTATCTAAAAGAATAAAGAAAAGTGGTTGAGACATAAAGTCTTTGTGCTCTGGGAAACTGATTAACGGCGTCCCAAAAGCAGGATTTTCGGCAGAAGGGACCCAACACAGAGAATTTCACAAAGAAATTCTACAAGTAATGCAAGTTGGGCAAACTCACACGATTCGACAAAATTTGAGAAACAATTTTGCTCATCGTCTGGTTCTGCTCAAATCCTAAGCGCTTTTGTCCCGACCTCTGTTAATACATAACCTTAATAAGGGATTAGGTAGTTTAATTGAAAGTTAGTGGTTATCTGTCACCTTAATTAAAGGATAGGAGGATTATTATTCATGAAGGCCGTCAATTGGAATACCCAAGAAGATATGACTAATATGTTTTGGCGTCAAAATATATCTCAAATGTGGGTAGAAACAGAATTTAAAGTATCAAAGGATATCGCAAGTTGGAAAACGTTATCTGAAGCTGAAAAGAATACATTTAAAAAAGCGTTAGCAGGTTTAACAGGTTTAGACACACACCAAGCAGATGATGGTATGCCATTAATAATGCTTCATACTACTGATTTAAGAAAAAAAGCAGTATATTCATTTATGGCAATGATGGAACAAATTCATGCTAAAAGTTATTCTCATATTTTCACTACATTATTACCTTCTAGTGAAACAAACTATTTATTAGATACGTGGGTTATTGAAGAACCTCATTTAAAATATAAATCAGATAAAATCATCGAAAACTATCATAAATTATGGGGTAAAGAAGCTTCCATTTTCGACCAGTACATTGCTAGAGTATCAAGTGTTTTCTTAGAAACATTTTTATTCTATTCAGGTTTTTACTATCCACTATATCTAGCTGGTCAAGGAAAGATGACAACATCTGGAGAAATTATTCGTAAAATATTATTGGATGAATCTATTCATGGTGTCTTTACTGGACTAGATGCACAAAGCTTAAGAAATGAACTTTCTGAAAGTGAAAAGCAACGAGCTGATCAAGAAATGTATAAATTATTAAAAGAGTTATATGATAATGAAGTATCATATACACATCTATTATATGATGACATTGGATTAGCAGAAGATGTACTGAATTACGTTAAATATAATGGTAATAAAGCATTATCAAATCTTGGTTTTGAACCATATTTTGAAGAACGTGAATTCAACCCTATTATTGAAAATGCCTTAGACACTACAACTAAAAATCATGATTTCTTCTCTGTAAAAGGTGACGGTTATACACTGGCTCTAAATGTTGAAGCTTTAAGAGATGAAGATTTTATATTCGATGACGAGAAATAAATAATAAACAGTCTTAATTTTAATCGCTATGAGATTAAAATTAAGACTTTTTTTATGTTTTTAACTTAAATATTAAAATTAATCAAATTTACAGCAATATTTTTCGAAAACCTATTGAATATTACCAATAAATTCTGTAACATTTTAAATGATAACGATTATCATTATCGTCAGAAATAATAAGAATTTCTATTCAAGGAGAAAGTGTTATGAAGTTTTTACTTAAGGGATATGTTTTACTCATCTTTCTCGTTGCGTTTACGGTTCTTTCTTTATTTGTTGGTGTTAGCCAAATATCGATTACTGATATTTTCCATCTTAATAGCGACCAATTAAATATTATTTTATCGAGTCGTATTCCTCGAACAGTTAGTATTCTCATATCAGGTAGTACATTGGGTATCGCTGGTTTAATTATGCAACAAATGATGCAAAATAAATTTGTAAGTCCAACGACTGCAGGTACGATGGAATGGGCAAAATTAGGTATTTTATTATCTTTAATTTTCTTTCCTAAAGGACATATACTTATCAAATTAATTTTTGCTGTTATATGCAGTGTAGTTGGAACTTATTTCTTTGTTAAATTAGTTCAACTTATTAAGGTGAAAGATGTCATCTTTATTCCGTTGTTAGGTATTATGCTTGGTGGCATAGTTTCTAGTTTTACGACATTTATTGCGTTACGTACAAATGCAGTTCAAAGCATAGGTAATTGGTTGAATGGTAATTTTGCCATTATTACTAGTGGTCGTTACGAAGTATTATATTTAAGTATTCCGTTTTTAATAATTACATATATATTTGCGAACCATTTTACGATTGCGGGTATGGGCAAAGACTTCAGCCATAACTTAGGAGTTAACTATGAAAAAATAATTAACATCGCTTTATTTATAACTGCAACAATTACTGCGCTTGTTGTTGTCACTGTTGGTACATTACCATTTCTAGGGTTAATTGTTCCTAATATCATTTCAATTTATAGAGGAGACCATTTAAAACATGCTTTACCTCATACAATGATGTTAGGTGCGGTCTTTGTGCTGTTTTCAGACATTATAGGTCGACTAATCGTGTACCCATACGAAATTAACATCGGTTTAACTATAGGTGTGTTTGGAACTATTATATTCCTTATCTTATTGATGAAAGGTAGGGGTAATTATGCTAACTAAACACAATAAGAAAGTATTGTTACTAACCTTAATCACACTAATTATAGGTGTTTTATATTTATTGTTAGGTATTGATTTTGAAATATTTGATTATCAAATCCAAAGTCGTTTAAGAAAATTCATATTAATTATTTTAGTTGGCGGTGCTATAGGTACTTCCGTTGTTATTTTCCAAGCTATTACGACAAATCGGTTACTGACACCATCAATCATTGGTCTTGATTCCGTATACTTATTTGTGAAAATTTTACCTGTGTTTATATTAGGAACTCAATCCACATTAGTTACTAATGTTTATATTAATTTTGTCATTACATTATTAGCAATGGTATTATTTGCGCTTTTCTTATTCCAAGTTTTATTTAAAATAGGCCATTTTTCTGTTTATTTCATACTTTTAGTTGGCGTCGTACTTGGAACATTTTTTAGAAGTATTACAGGTTTTATCCAATTAGTTATGGATCCAGAATCATTTTTAGCTGTTCAAAGTACAATGTTTGCTAACTTTGACGCTTCTAATTCAAAACTTGTTGGATTTTCAGCTATCGTATTAGCCGTGTTAATCGTCATTACTATTATCTCGCTTCCATATTTAGATGTCTTATTGCTCGGTAGAGAACAAGCAATTAATTTAGGCGTCAATTATGAAAAAGTAACAAGATTATTTCTCATTGTTGTTGCTATTTTAGTATCTGTTTCAACAGCTTTAGTAGGTCCAATTACATTTTTAGGACTATTAACTGTCAATTTAGCACATGAATTTATCAAGACTTATGAGCATAAATATATACTACCTGCTACATTATGTTTTAGTTGGATAAGTTTATTTATAGCGCAATGGGTTGTTGAACATCTTTTTGAAGCGACTACTGAAGTAAGTATAATTATTGACCTTATAGGTGGAAGTTACTTTATATACTTATTAGTTAGAGGGAGAAATGCCAATTGATCCAAATTCAAAGTTTAAATAAATCCATTCAGAAGAAGAAAATTTTAAAAGATATTAATGTTGATATTGAAAAAGGAAAAATCACATCACTTATTGGTCCAAACGGTGCAGGAAAAAGTACTTTATTATCAACAATCACAAAGTTGATTCAGATTGATAGTGGCACTGTCAAAATTGAAGATAAGTGTATGGATGATTACAAAACAGATGAATTAGCTAAAAAAATTTCAATATTAAAACAAACTAATCATACTGAAATGAATATTACTGTTGAACAATTAGTTAATTTTGGAAGATTTCCTTATTGCAAAGGACACTTAAAACAAGAAGATAAAGAACAAGTACAATATGCCTTAGATTTATTACAGTTAAATGAAATAAAGGATAGAAATATCAAAACACTGTCAGGAGGACAACGTCAACGCGCTTATATAGCGATGACGATCGCACAAAATACTGAATACATTTTATTAGATGAACCACTAAATAATCTAGATATGAAACATTCAGTACAAATTATGCAAACTTTGCGTACATTAGCAAAAACATTAAATAAAACAATCGTTATTGTATTACATGATATTAATTTTGCATCCTGTTATTCAGATAATATTATTGCTTTAAAAAATGGTGAACTTGTTCGTTCTGGTAGTAATCAAACTGTTATTCAAAGCAATGTATTAAGAGAATTATATGAAATGGATGTCAAAGTTGAAAATGTAAATGGTCAACGTATTTGTCTATATTATGATGAATTGATATTGAATTAACACTAGTTTTATTAGACCTTTAAAGGAGTGATGCTTATAGTATATGGATAAATCAATCTATTCAAACATGTTCCTTTCAGCCAACCGATAAAATTAAAAAGGAGTTATTACATAATGAAAAAATCTATTTTAGTCTTATTATTATCTTTAGTATTAGTTTTAGCAGCGTGTGGTAACAACTCTAACAACGATGATTCAGGTTCTAAATCTGAAAAAAGTGGTTCAAAAGACACTGTTAAAATCGAAAATAATTATGAAGCACAAGGAAAAGAAAAAGACGGTAGCGATGCTAAAAAGGTAAAAGAAACAGTGGAAGTACCTAAAAATCCTAAAAATGCTGTCGTATTAGATTACGGTGCTTTAAACGATTTAAAAGAAATGGGTCTTTCAAGCAAAGTAAAAGCTTTACCTAAAGGTGAAGGCGGTAAATCATTACCAGATTTCTTAGATGATTTTAAATCTGATAAATATTTAAATACTGGTAACCTAAAACAAGTTAATTTCGATAAAGTTGCTGAAGCAAAACCAGAAGTGATTTTTATTTCAGGTAGAACAGCTAATCAGAAAAATTTAGATGAATTTAAAAAAGCAGCACCTAAAGCTAAAATTGTTTACATGGGTACAGATGATAAACATTATCTAAAATCTATGAAAGAAAATACAGAAAAATTAGGTAAAATTTACGATAAAGAAGATAAAGCGAAATCATTAACTAAGAAACTAGATAAAAAAGTTGATGTAATGAAAGATAAAACATCTAAATTTGATAAAAAAGTAATGTATTTATTAGTCAATGAAGGTGAATTATCTACATTTGGTCCAGGATCTCGTTTTGGTGGTTTAGTATTTGATACACTTGGATTTAAACCAGTCGATAAACATGTAACTAAAGGACCACATGGTCAAAATGTTAATAACGAATATATTAATAAAGAAAATCCAGATGTGATTTTAGCAATGGATAGAGGACAAGTTGTTTCTAATAATGCGACTGCTAAGAAAACATTAAATAATGATGTATTGAAAAACGTAAAAGCCGTTAAAGATCATAAAATTTATGAACTTGATCCTAAATTATGGTATTTTGCTTCTGGTTCAACAACTACTACTATGAAACAAATTGATGAATTAGAAGAAGTTGTAAAATAATAAATAATAAGCGCTAATAGCCTCATTGTGAGAGCTATTAGCGCTTTTATCATTTTAAATTATTAAACTTCGAAATAAAGATGGTAATGGAATTTACATCTATGATTAAAGTGAGATTGACATTTCGGACAAGATTCAACCATCATGTATTCGTTGATTGTCATTTCATTTTTACAGACACCACACATAATGGCATACTCGTTAAATTCATCTTCACTCCAGCGTTTGATAGGATGTGTCTCATGGTCGTTGTGACATTGATAACAAGGATAATATTTATTACAGCATTTGAATTTAATTGCTATAATATCCAAAAATGACTGATAATGTATGCATCTTGTTTCATTATCAACAATTGAACCGTAAACTTTCGGCAAAGAAACAAACCTCCTATAACCAATTAATCTGCGTCCGGATGTTCTCCTATAATACGTACCTCTGTATTTAATTCAACATCAAATTTATCTTTAACTGTTTTTTGAACATGATGGATTAAATCTTCATAATCTGTCGCTGTACCTTTATCTACATTAACCATAAATCCAGCATGTTTAGTTGAAACTTCAACGCCACCAATACGATGACCTTGTAGATTAGAATCTTGAATTAATTTACCAGCAAAATGGCCTGGTGGTCTTTGGAAGACACTTCCACATGATGGATATTCAAGTGGTTGTTTAGTTTCACGGCGTTCAGTTAAATCGTCCATTTTAGCTTGAATTTCTTTTAAGTTACCAGGTTCTAATGTAAATGCAGCTTCTAAAACTACGAGATGTTTTTTCTGTACGATACTATTTCTGTAATCTAGTTCTAATTCTTGAGTTGTTAATTTAAGTAAATCACCATTTTCATTAACACATAGTGCATAGTCAATACAATCTTTCACTTCGCCACCATAAGCGCCAGCATTCATAAATACTGCACCGCCAATTGATCCTGGTATGCCGCATGCAAATTCTAAACCAGTTAGTGCGTAGTCTCTTGCTACACGTGAAACATCAATAATGGCTGCACCGCTACCCGCGATAATTGCATCATCTGACACATCAATATGCTTTAATGATAATAGGCTCAATACAATACCTCTAATGCCGCCTTCTCGGATAATAATATTCGAACCATTTCCTAAATAAGTGACTGGAATATTATTTTGGTTTGCATATTTAACAATCGCTTGTACTTCCTCATTTTTAGTAGGTGAAAGATAAAAATCAGCTTTACCGCCAGTTTCAGTGTAAGTGTATTTTTTTAAAGGTTCATCTACTTCAATAATGTCGTTTGGAATAATTTCTTGCAAACCTTTTAATATGTCGTTTTTATTCACTATCCGTACGTCCTTTCTTTGTTTAATACTAATATTATTATTATATCAATTTTATTTGCTATTTGCGAAATAAGAAGATATTTTACGCAAAGTAAATCGACTAAGATGTGTATAATACATTATTATTTTATTTTGATTTATATGCTATATAATTATGATATGTTGAACATTTATAATGAGATTTTTAATATCGTAAATATAAATTTATATAATGATTGTAGATTATATGTTTCTCTTTATTTTAAGTGACCATATTGTTTGTATATATTTTCAAATATAGATTGCTTTTGGCTTTCATACGTTCTTATTGATTCAACATTGTTTAATAATTGTTTCTTTTTTTGAGCGAATTCATTTGCGATATCTATATTATTATTTAATATGTGATCGACAGTTTGATATTGTTCAAATAATTGAGTGTTTAATTGAACGATGTGTAAACGAACTTCTTGCTTTAATTCTCTAAGATTATTAAACTTTGCCATCATTACTTCCTTTTTATAAGCGTGATGTAATCGATAAAATCCAGCATAATTGAGACGCTTTTCATCTAATGATGTAATATCATGTAAATTATCTACACCGATAAGCAAATCAAGTATGGGTTCAGTCTCATAATTAAAATGCTTCGTTCCACCAATATGCTGTGTATATTTAATTGGTGAATCTAGTAAATTATACAATAGAGCGCTTGTTTTTTGATATAAATGGTTGTAATGGTCATCTGCTTGATATTTAATGAGAGGTTGAACATGCCCGTACATGGTTTTACTCCTTTGTTATAAATTGGTAAGCTATAAAGTCTGAGATACTATAACATAATTTATTTTCTTAATAAATACGTTTCTGTATAATGTTCTATGGTAAGGGGTGCAAATATGAAAAAAATAATACTTATCCCAGTGATTTTCCTCATTATTATCTCGTTAACAGCATGTAGTAATAAAACTAATTCAGATTTAAATCATTTTGAAAGCAAATTAGATGAAGTGAATCATAAACAAGATAAATTAAAAAAAGTTATGAAAAAAATAAATCTTAAAGAATTAGATCACTTAAGTAAAACAGACACTACTGATAAAAACAGAAAAGAGTTTATTAAACTTCAAGATGATATTGATCAACAATTAATACCTGCATTCAAAGAATACGAAAAATCTGCAAAACAATTGCCTGCTGAAACAAAAGAGGTTAAAGAGTTAAAATCTGAGTATCTTAAAACTGTTAAAGATAAAAAAAGTTCAATATATGATTTGAAAGATTTTGTAGACTTGTGTAACGATTCAATCAAAGATAATGAAGATATTTTAGATTATACTAAATTATTTGAGAAGAACCGCTCTCAAGTTGAAAAGAAAATAAATAATGCTTCTAATAAAGAAGATGCAAATCAATTAACATCAAAATTAGAAAGTAATAATAAAGATTTAAAACAAACTGCCAAAAAATATTTAGATACGTCTACAAGTGATGCAAAAACAGCCAAAAAAGCAATTGAAAATCATATTTCTCCTTTAATTGAGAAACAAATTAAAGATATAAATCAAACTAATATTTCTGATACAAATGTCGATAATGCCCGTAAGAACGCGATTGAAATGTACTATAGTTTAGAGAATTATTATGATACTCGTATTGATACTATAGAAGTTGGTGAAAAAATATCTAAAATAGATGTCGATAAGTTGCCAAAAGAGGGTAAAGATATAGATAAGAAAGATAAGGAATTTAATTCGAAATTAAAAAAGGTAAAACAAAAAAACAATTAATTTTGATTAGAATTAAATAAATTAAATAACCATGGTTAACATTGCTAAGTAAAATGTGTATAATTGTACCCACTGATATTATTTTCGGGATATGAATATCACGCATATGCTCAGAAAATGTGATAAATACTTTTAGAGGTGAATAGAATGGCTATAAAGCTGAGTTCAATTGACCAGTTTGAACAAGTGCTAAATGAAAATAAATATTTATTTGTTTTAAAACATAGCGAAACTTGTCCAATTTCTGCAAATGCGTATGATCAGTTTAATAAATTTTTATATGAACGCGATATGGATGGTTACTATTTAATAGTACAGCAGGAGCGTAAGTTATCGGACTATATTGCTGAAAAAACAAATGTAAAACATGAATCACCACAAGCATTTTACTTCGTCAATGGTGAAATGAAATGGAATGCTTCACATAGTGATATCAATGTTTCATCATTAGCTCAAGCAGAAGAATAATTTTTTCAGATAAGTGAACAAATAATTGAGTGATGAACGTAAATTTTAACTAATTTTGTGTTCATTTAAAAGATAAAAGTCATTTTATTACTATGATGTAGTAGTGAAATGACTTTTTTTAGTTATTAAAACGAAATATGGTTTATCATTTATGGTTTGCTAGTGAATAGGATATAATAAATCAATATTCAAAATGTAATTGTTTTAATATAATTTGTAATAGCTTTTATTGTGAAATACGCAGCATTCATATGTATAATATGTTAGTGTAAAATATTAATTATACGATGAATCTATAAATTATATTTAAAACATCATATAAATGATTTTAATAAGTAACACTATATATAAAACAAGGTGGTTAAGGCGATGAAAGTTTTAGTAGCCATGGATGAATTTAATGGTATTATTTCTAGTTATCAAGCAAATAGATATGTAGAAGAAGCGGTTGCTAGTCAAATTGAAAAGGCAGATATAGTGCAAGTGCCATTATTTAATGGCCGCCATGAATTAATGGATTCTGTCTTTTTATGGCAGTCTGGTAGTAAATATCGAGTTGCCGCTCACGATGCAGATATGAATGAAGTAGAGGCAATATATGGTCAAACTGATAGTGGAATGACAATTATAGAAGGTAATTTATTTTTAAAAGGTCAAAAACCAATTCAACAAAGAACTAGTTATGGTTTAGGAGAAATATTAAACGCAGCACTAGACAACGATGCTAAACATATTATTATTTCATTAGGTGGAATTGGCAGTTTCGATGGTGGAGCAGGGATGTTACAAGCCTTAGGTGCTAAATTCTATGATGATGAAGCAAATATTGTTGATGTGACAAAAGGTGCCCATGTCATTAAATATATTAGACGCTTAGATTTTTCAGAAATTCATCCGAAATTAGCTGAAGCTAATATTCAAGTGATGTCAGATTTTTCTAGTAGATTATATGGTAAGCAAAGTGAAATTATGCAAATGTATTCTACGCTAGGGATGACTCAAAATGAAGCAGCAGAAATAGATAATTTAGTATGGTATTTTAGTGAATTATTTAAAAGTGAGTTAAAAGTGACGATTGGACCTATCGAGCGTGGTGGTGCTGGTGGCGGTATTGCTGCAGTATTAAAAGGATTATATCAAGCAGAAATTTTAACTAGTCATGAGCTTGTAGATCAAATTACACATTTAGAAGATTTGGTACAACAAGCAGATTTAATTATTTTCGGTGAAGGGTTAAATGAACGAGACCAATTGTTGGAAACTACGACATTACGTATTGCAGATTTAACCGAAAAGCATAATAAAACATCAATTGCTATTTGTGCTACTGACGATAAATTTGATTTATTCGAAGGTAAAGGTGTGACGGCAATGTTTAATACATTTATCGACATGCCTGAAACTTACACTGATTTTAAAATGGGTATTCAAATTAGACATTATACTGTTCAAGCATTAAAACTATTAAAAACACAATTTGATGTTAATCAATAAAATAAACTAAATAACACGCCTTGGTTGTCATTTTGTATAAGACAATCAAGGCGTGTTTATTATTGTATTTATTTATTTGAATTGGCTACTTCTTCAGCTATACCTACCATAACGTGGATAGCTTTTTCCATTACATTAATAGAAGCATATTCATAAGGACCATGGAAATTGCCACAACCTGTAAAAATATTTGGTGTTGGTAAGCCCATAAATGAAAGTTGTGAACCATCTGTACCACCGCGAATTGGATCGGTATTTGGTTTAATATCTAATTGATTGAATACTTTAGTTGGAATATCAATAATATGTTGATGTGGTTTTATTTTTTCAGCCATATTATAGTATTGATCTTCAACATCGACTTTAACAGGATAATTTTCGAAATGTGAGTTAATATCATCACGAATTTCCATAAGTCGTTTTTTACGTAAATCGAATTTCTTTTTATCATGATCTCGAATAATATATTGTAATGTTGCTTTTTCAACGTTACCTTCAAAGTTCATTAAATGATAGAAACCTTGATAACCTTCAGTACGTTCAGGAACTTCATTTGGAGGTAACAAACTATTAAATTGTTGTCCAAGTGAAATGGCATTAATCATAGCATTTTTGGCAGAACCAGGATGTACGTTCACACCATGACAAGTAATAGTAGCTGCTGCAGCATTAAAGCTCTCGTATTGTAGCTCACCAAGTTGACTACCATCCATTGTATATGCGAAATCAGCATTAAAACGTTCAACATCAAATTGATGAGGACCGCGACCAATTTCTTCATCTGGAGTAAAGCCAACACGGATTTTACCATGTTTAATTTCGGGATGTTCAATAAGGTATATTAGACCTTCCATAATTTCAACTACACCGGCTTTATCGTCAGCACCTAATAATGATGTACCATCAGTAATCATTAGCGTATCACCGATGACATGTTTAAGTTCAGGGAAGACTTTAGTATCTAAAATTCGGTTTGTTTGTCCTAGTTGAATTGGTTTTCCATCATATTTTTCAATGATTTGCGGATTAACACCAGTCGCATTAAAGTCAGGTGATGTATCAACATGTGCTAAAAATCCAACAGTTGGTACGTCCGCATCTATGTTGCTTTCTAATGTAGCAAACAGATAACCATGATCATCCATATCTGTTTCAAGGCCCAAATCTTTTAATTCTTTCTCCAATAGATTTAGTAAATCCCATTGTTTAGTTGTAGAAGGCGTAACATTAGAATTTGGATCTGATTGTGTATCAATTTTTACATATCTTGTTAATCTATCAATTATTTGTTCTTTCATGTTAGACATCCCCCTTAAACTCTGTTATTCATATTATAAGATTTCTTATAAGATTTACCTTTAATCTTACCATAATACTGTTTGATACGTGTGTAGATATAATAGATAATTTCTGCAACAAGAATACCAAATGAAATCGCACCAGATATTAGTGTAACTTCTAAAAAAGTATTTACTGCATTTGTATAATTATTTGAAACTAAATAACGTGTAGCTTCATAAGCTGCGCCACCAGGTACAAGTGGGATAATTCCAGGAACAATGAAAATGATAACAGGTCTTTTGTAACGTCTACTCATCGTATGGCTTAATAATCCTAATATTAAGCTACCTAAAAAGGAAGCACCTACTTTACCAAATTGCATGTCTACAGTGAATTGATAAATAGTCCACGCTACCGCACCGACAAACCCACAAGCTAACAATAGTCGACGAGGCGCATTAAAAATGATGGAGAATAGGACTGTGGAAATGAAACTGATTGTAAAGTGAAATAAATAAAATAACAATATGAACAGCCTCTCTTAAAAAATTAGTAATACAATTGCAACACCGGCACCAATAGCAAATGCAGTTAATGCTGCTTCAACACCTCTAGACATACCTGCTAATAGTTCTCCTGCAAGCAAATCTCGAATTGCGTTGGTAATTAGAATACCAGGCACAAGAGGCATTACACTAGCAATAGTAATAATATTTTGATTGGTCGCTAAGCCAATTTTAGAACTTGCAACTGCTATTGATATAACGACTGAAGCAGCAACAAATTCTGAGAAAAATTTAATTTGGATATAACGTTGAACTAGACTAAAGGTTAAAAATGCAGCGCCTCCAGCTATCGCAGCTATCCAACAATCTGATGCGACACCACCAAACATAAATAAGAAAAATCCGCATGCAATGGCTGCTGCAAATAAATTAATTAAAAAAGAATATTGCAACGAAGCACTTCTAAGGTGGATTAATTCAGACTTAGCTTCATCTATTGTAAGTTGATTGTTAGAAATTTTACGAGATAAGCTATTTGTTAAAGCTATTTTTTCCAAATCTGTCGTTCTCTCTCTGATTCGTATCAGTCTTGTACTTGTTCGATCATTTAATGAAAAAATGATAGCGGTAGAAGTTACAAAACTATATGTATCATATAAGCCATAGCTATGTGCAATTCTATTCATTGTATCTTCAACTCGGTATGTTTCAGCACCCGCTTCAAGTAATATTCTTCCAGCAATCAATACAACATCAATCACTTTATTTTCATCAATGATAGTGATTGAGTCAGACATGAACAACCACCTCCTAGTTAATTTATTGATATGAATAATTGAAGTGTACAACTTGCGCTAACAACTTTCAATAGAGGAAGGCAGATTGAAAAGATTATGTAATGAAGAAAGTAGAAGGGGAGAATAAAAATAAAAGCAAAAAGAAGACTTAATTTAGTTGTCTTCTTTTTGCTTCTAATGTTGGAATTTATTTCCTAGGTTATGACTACCGTTTAAAAATAGGTCATTATAATTTGATAATTGGATTAAACATTACCTTATTTCTACCTTCGCTTTTCGCGACATGGACCATGTCATCTGCATCTTTAAATACGCGTCTTTGAGATTTACGATCATCTCTCGTTAAATATCCTACACCGATAGAGACTGAAAGTTTGATGACTTCCTTATTAGGTAAATGGAATGATGATTTTTCTACACCTTGTCTAATGTTTTCAGCGAGTTTTACACTTTGATCTAATGTGTAATCATTAATGACAACTGAAAATTCTTCTCCACCATTTCTAAAAATTGAAAATTGTTTGGGAACATAATTTTTTAGTAATTGAGACATTTGTTTTAATACAGCGTCACCTGCTTGGTGAGTATATGTATCATTAACATCTTTAAAACCATCAATATCAATAAGTAATAAACCTAAACTTTCTTTATGTTCTTCAGTATATTTTGATAATTGATTTAAATATCTATCAAATTCTTTAACATTTCCAAGTCCAGTTAAATAATCATATTTATCTTCGTTTTCATAACGATTAACTAATGAGAAGAAATGCCATATGTCTACGAAAGTAATTGCAGAGGCAATTGTAATGATAAATGAAATAGGAATTAAGATAGCAATCTCAATCAAATCATATATCGGACTAAATAAAGCTAAAATAAATAAGATGATAATACTAATCGTATTTAAAATAAGTAAAGATACGATGTCGTTTTGTTTCAAAAATGGACCTACAGCACTAACGACACCAGCAATAACAATTAGAGTAATACCATAGATAATTGAATTATCGAAAATAAGTACATCTACTAGTGCTACAATAATAGCAGAAGTAAGTGTATAAATCATATTGGTATAACGCCCTAAAAATAATAAAGGAACAAATGTTAAATGTACTAAGTATTCTAAACGGAATGGTATAGGATAAGCAGCTAATAATAGTGCTACAAGCGTCATTAAAACAGTGACATATTCTTTTGAAAAGACCATTCTTTTATTTTCAGAGTATTGCAGTCTATGAAATAAATAAATACCTGCAACCATGACTGAAATATTATATATAATTGCTTCAAACATAGTTTTACCGACTCCTTTATTGACCAATAGTTATTGTAAGTGAAAACTTACAATTTGTCATTAGTCAGACTAAAATTTTCCTATACATAATAGAGATTAATGTTAAAATATAAATTTAAGTGATATGATGAAAAAAATGAGTTTCGTCGTAAGAGATTTTTTGTTTCATTGTAGATAATACATAGTATTAATATTGTTATTATATGGGATGTTTTGTAAGTCTAATAACTATTTTTACAAGGGAATTGTTTATATGGAATACTGATTCCAACAATACGTGTATAATATATAATTAGAAATAAGCGCTTTTAAGTATAAAAGGTAACGTTTAATGAAAATGTAGAAATACGAAGGATATTTTAATTTATAATAAATAAAGGAAGTAAAATGGTTGGATTTCTTAATATTTTTCTTTAATGATAGAAACTAACTTAAATTTGATGAAGGTGAACTGATGTATACATTATTACTTATTGCATTTACTATGATAGTCAGTTTAATAATAACCCCCATTATTATTGCGTTATCTAAAAAATTAAATTTAGTAGATAAACCCAACTTTCGTAAAGTACATACAAAGCCAATTTCAGTAATGGGTGGTACGGTTATTTTATTTTCATTTTTAGTTGGAATGTGGCTCGGACATCCAATTGAAAGAGAAGTAAAACCATTAGTCATTGGCGCTATTTTAATGTACGTTGTTGGATTAATTGATGATATTTATGATTTAAAACCATACTTAAAATTAGCTGGCCAAATCATAGCAGCTTTAGTTGTTGCGTTTTATGGAGTCACAGTCGATTTTATTTCACTACCAATGGGACCAACGATTCATTTCGGTATTTTAAGTATTCCTATAACAGTGATTTGGATTGTAGCTATAACTAATGCGATTAATTTAATCGATGGTTTAGACGGATTAGCATCTGGCGTGTCAGCGATTGCTTTGATGACGATAGCATTTATTGCAATTTTACAGGCGAATGTTTTTATTATAATGATTTGTTGTGTATTAATCGGATCATTATTAGGTTTCTTATTCTATAATTCTCACCCAGCTAAAATATTTTTAGGTGACAGTGGGGCACTGATGATAGGATTTATAATTGGATTTGTATCATTGTTAGGTTTTAAAAATATTACATTTATAGCTTTATTTTTCCCAATCGTTATTTTAGCGGTACCGTTTATAGACACAATTTTTGCTATGATACGCCGAATGAAAAAAGGTCAACATATTATGCAAGCAGATAAATCCCATTTGCATCATAAATTATTAGAACTTGGTTATACTCATCGCCAAACTGTACTATTAATTTATTCAATTGCGATATTATTTAGTTTATCAAGTATTATACTTTATCTATCACAACCACTCGGTGCTTTAATGATGTTTATTTTAATTCTATTAACTATTGAACTTATTGTTGAATTTACTGGTTTAATTGATGATAATTATAAACCAATATTAAAACTCATTACTAAAAGAGATAATCGTCCGCAACATCAATACGAAGAAAAACATGATCACTAAACGAGATAAAGCTATCAAAAAATGACATATGAGCATTTACTATTAATAAATGCATGTCGTTTTTTTGATAGCTTTTTTTAGTCTGTAGAGATATCGAAAGGTAGCATTTTGCTATCTTCAGTTTGGATTTCATAATTCCCAGCGGTTGTTTTATTTAAGAACTCGATAAACTTATCGTACTCTGTTTGAACTACATCTATTTCATAACTTACTTTGTCAGTATAGCTTTGATTTCTAAGCATAAAAGTAGTTGATTCTAATTCGTATTCAAATTTGCCAGTTTGATCGTAACTTAAAGTGACTGTCACTGGTATAGCTGATCTCAATTCTACACGGCCAATGTCGTAAATCACATCTCGGACAGCACCACTATATGCTCTAATAAGTCCGCCACCACCGAGTTTAATTCCACCAAAGTAACGAGTGACAACAACACAAGCATCATGAATATCTAGTTTTTTTAATATTTCTAACATCGGTACACCTGCTGTGCCACTTGGTTCACCGTCGTCGTTTGCTTTTTGAATATTCATTTCAGGACCTACTGTATAGGCTGAACAATTATGCGTTGCATCTTTATGTTGAGTTTTAACTTCATTGATAAATGATTTAGCTTCTTCTTCAGAAGTCACCGGTTTAATATGAGCAATAAAACGTGATTTATTAATAACATTTTCAAATGTATGTTCTTTTTTTACAGTGATGATTGGTTTTGACATCGTTTCACTTCCAAATCTATAATTTTCATATTAGTATTATACACTCTGTAAATACTTAAAATAAAATGTTTAAATGGCAATTTCTTTTTTTGATAAAATATTGTATTATTACTATGAGTATAATTGAGGAGGACTACTATGAAGATTGCTGTAATGACTGATTCTACTAGCTATCTATCTCAAAATTTAATCGATAAATATGATATTCCAGTTGCACCATTAAGTGTGACGTTTGATGATGGTGTAAGCTATACAGAAAGTACAGATGTAGATATTGATCGTTTTTATGAAAAAATGGCAACGTCTGCGACAATACCTACTACAAGTCAACCTGCTGTAGGTGAATGGATTCAACGATATGAAAACTTAAGAGATAAAGGCTATACAGATGTAATAGTTGTATTCTTATCTAGTGGAATTAGTGGGAGCTATCAATCTGGTAAGCAAGCTGGTGAAATAGTAGAAGGCATTAATGTATATGCATTTGATAGTAAGCTTGCGGCTATGATGGAAGGTTGTTACGTATTACGTGCAATTGAAATGGTGGAACAAGGTTATAAGCCAAATGATATCATAGCAGAATTAACAGATATGAGAGAACATACAGGCGCTTATTTAATAGTAGATGATTTAAAAAATCTACAAAAAAGCGGACGAATCACAGGTGCACAAGCTTGGGTAGGTACATTGTTAAAAATGAAACCAGTACTTAAATTTGATGACGGTAAGATAGTCCCTGAAGAGAAGGTACGTACGAAAAAAAGAGCACTTAAAGCATTAGAAGAAAAAGTGTTAAACCAAGTTAAGGACTTTGATGAAGTAACGATATTTGTGATTAATGGTGATAAGACTGAAGATGGTAAAGCATTACTAGACTCTGTTAAAGAAAATGCACCATCACATAGTCAAGTTGCTTATTCAGAATTCGGACCGGTAATCGCTGCCCATTTAGGTTCAGGTGGATTAGGTTTAGGTTACACTGCCCGTAAAGTAAGACTTGATTAATATTTATAGAGGACATATTGGATTGTACATCAACAATCTAGTATGTCTTTTTATTTTGGAGGAAAATAAAATATTACAATATGGAAAAATCATTCAACCAGATGTGACATTAACTAATGAACAGATCGCAAATATAAGTAAAGGCGTCATATTGAAAAATAATCGATGGCATTGTGTTCAATGTGAAACGAATAAACAAATATATTTTCATAGTTACTATTCTGATTATAATGAGAAGGAAATTGTTTATTGTAGAAAATGTATTCAATTAGGTCGTATGGATAGTCAGACTGATTATAGAATATTGCAGAGTAAACAAAAGGTTTCAGAATGTAATTATCAATTAGACTTCAATCTTTCTGAACAACAAAACTATGCTTCAAAACAAATTGTAGATGCTATAAAAGAGAAAAGAAAGATACTGCTTTATGCAGTAACCGGAGCAGGAAAGACAGAAATGATTTTCGAAGGTATAAAAGTAGCTAGAAATAAAGGTGATAACATAGCCATTATATCACCACGAGTTGATGTAGTCGTAGAAATAAGTCAACGTATTAAAGATGCTTTTTCTCAAGAAAACATAGATGTGTTACACCAAAATTCACCACAACAATTTGATGGACATTTTATCATTTCAACCGTGCATCAATTATATAGATTTAAAAATCATTTTGACACCATTATTATTGATGAAGTAGATGCTTTTCCGCTTTCTATGGATGATGATCTAATTAGTGTGATTCATTCAGCCTCTAAACATTCAGCATGTCAAATTTTCATGACAGCAACACCACCGAGAAAACTATTATCTTCCATAGAAAAAGACAATGTAATTAAACTGCCTGCAAGATTTCATAGACAACCTTTACCAGTTCCAATTTTCCAATATTTAAAATTCAACTCTCGAAAAATTCAATTTAAGTTATTAAATATTCTGATAGAACAAAAACAATGCCAACGTTATACATTAGTATTTTTCAATCATATTAATAGCATGATTGAAGCCTATGAAAATTATCAATCACATATTCAAAATTTAATCTATATTCATAGCGAAGATGATGAGCGGTTTGAAAAGGTTAATTCCCTAAGAGAAGGTAAGCATCCAATAGTTTTCACAACAACCATTCTCGAAAGAGGGTTCACCATGGAAAAATTAGATGTAGTCGTTACAGAAGCGGATCAATTTTCAAAGGAGGCATTGATTCAAATAGCAGGTCGTGTAGGAAGAAAGAAACAAGCGCCAACAGGAAAAGTAATTTATTTGCATAATGGTGTATCAATGGCAATGATTTTAGCAAAGAAGGATATTAAAGACATGAATAAATTAGCTATTAGGAAAGGCTGGCTAGATATATAAATGCAACGATGTTTACAATGTTTAAATCCAATCAACGAAGCTATAACGATTATTAATTTTTATAAACCTCCAAGTGTTATATGTGAAAAGTGTTCTGAATTGTGGCAGAGAATAAGTTTAAAAGACGAATTTAAAAGGTGTACCCGCTGTTTAAAAGCTTTAGATAAAGATGAACAAAATTGTGAGGATTGCTTATTTTTAAAACAACATTTTAATATTGATTACCAATTAATATGTGATTATAAATACGAAGGAATTATGAAAGATATGATACATCAATATAAATTCTTGAAAGATCAATATTTAAGTAAGGTCATTGCTGAAATGATTAACGTACCAAAAGTGGATTATGATTATATCATTCCTATACCATCTCCCCATGAACGTAATATAATGAGAACTTTTAATCCAGTTGTAGAAGTATTAAAAGCTAAAAATGTGACTTACGATAATATATTGTCAATGAAATTAAGACCTAAACAAGCAAACTTAAATAAAAGATTACGCATAAAGGAAAGTAATCCATTTTATATTAATGAAGAAGTTGATTTAACTAATAAAGCAATATTACTCATAGATGATATTTATACAACAGGATTAACTATTAACCATGCAATGTGTAAATTATCCGAATTAAATGTCAGAAAATTCAATGTGTTTGCGTTTGCAAGATAAGTGCGACGTGGTAAAATATAATTAAGCATTACCAATATAAGAGGTTAAAGGAGAGATTGACTATGATTAGATTTGAAATTCATGGAGATAACCTCACTATCACAGATGCAATTCGCAACTATATTGAGGAAAAAATTGGTAAGTTAGAGCGTTACTTTAATAATGTGCCAAATGCAGTTGCACACGTTAAAGTTAAAACTTATTCAAATTCAACTACTAAAGTTGAAGTAACAATCCCTCTTAAAGATGTTACTTTAAGAGCTGAAGAAAGACACGATGATTTATATGCAGGTGTTGATTTAATTACGAATAAACTTGAACGTCAAGTTAGAAAATATAAAACTCGTGTAAATCGTAAGCACCGTGATCGTGGTGATCAAGAAGTATTTGTTGCTGAAGTTCAAGAAGCACCACCTGAAGAAATTAGTGGCGCAGAAGAAAGTACAGACAATGATATTGAAATCATCCGTTCTAAACAATTTAGTTTAAAACCAATGGATTCTGAAGAAGCAGTTTTACAAATGAACTTACTAGGTCATGATTTCTATATCTTTACTGATCGTGAAACAGATGGCACTAGTATTGTATATCGTAGAAAAGATGGAAAATACGGTTTAATCGAAACATCTGAACAATAAAACTTAGATAAAGCTTATCTTAATTGAAATAAGCAAATTTGTTTTTATAATTAAATGGACAGATAGATATGGGGGAGTGAGATTAGGGATTCATATAGGAATTCCTTCTCACTTCCTTTTTATATTTAAAGCTACTTGATAGATTAATGAATGAAAATTTATGGTTTAATAGAGGGTAAATAATGCTTATTTATATATAGTCTCACATATCATACAACGTTAACCATTATTGAAAATAACGAATTTCATATACCGTATAATAAATTTCGTAATTTATGCGAAGTTTATTTATTTGAGACGAGAAATAATACATAGTAACATGTTAGAATTAACTTGTTGACAATTCATTAGATTCAACATAAACATAGCATCATGCTAACTTAAATTTAGATGTTTGAATTTATGAAGAAAATAGCGTAAAGTATGTAAGCCTTAAAGACAAAAAATATTTACGTCATTGATAAAGGATAATTAGATATCCGAATGAGTATTTAAGTATAATTCTAAATGTATAAATGGTAAGATAAATTGTTGAAAGCCAAACAGTTTTTTAGCTAAAGGAGCGAACAGAATGGGATTTTTATCAAAAATTGTTGACGGCAATAAAAAAGAAACGAAAAAACTAGGGAAATTAGCTGACAAAGTACTCGCATTAGAAGAAGATACAGCTATTTTAACTGATGAAGAGATACGTAATAAAACGAAAGAATTTCAAGAAGAACTTTCTAAAATTGAAGATGTAAAAAAACAAAATGATTATTTAGATAAAATATTACCTGAAGCATATGCGCTTGTAAGAGAAGGTTCAAAACGTGTATTTAATATGATTCCTTACAAGGTTCAGGTAATGGGTGGTATTGCGATTCATAATGGTGATATTGCCGAAATGAGAACTGGGGAAGGTAAAACATTAACTGCAACAATGCCTACATATTTAAATGCATTAGCAGGTCGTGGTGTGCATGTTATCACTGTCAATGAATACTTATCTAGTTTCCAAAGTCAAGAAATGGCTGAATTGTATGAGTTCCTAGGTTTAACAGTTGGTTTAAACTTAAACAGTAAAACAACGACAGAAAAACGTGAAGCATACGCTCAAGACATCACATATAGTACTAATAATGAATTAGGCTTTGATTATTTAAGAGATAACATGGTAAATTATGCTGAAGAACGTGTAATGCGACCACTTCATTTTGCTATCATCGATGAGGTCGATTCTATTTTAATTGATGAAGCAAGAACACCATTAATTATTTCTGGAGAAGCTGAAAAATCAACATCTTTATATACTCAAGCAAATGTATTCGCTAAAATGCTTAAAGCGGATGAAGATTATAAATATGATGAAAAAACTAAATCTGTTAACTTAACAGAACAGGGTGCCGACAAAGCTGAACGTATGTTCAAAATTGATAATTTATATGATGTACAAAATGTAGATATTATTAGTCACATTACAACAGCATTAAGAGCTCATGTTACGTTACAACGTGACGTTGACTATATGGTTGTTGATGGAGAAGTACTTATCGTAGACCAATTCACAGGTCGTACAATGCCTGGTAGACGTTTCTCTGAAGGTTTACACCAAGCGATAGAAGCTAAAGAAGGCGTTCAAATTCAAAATGAATCTAAGACAATGGCATCTATCACATTCCAAAACTATTTCAGAATGTACAATAAATTAGCTGGTATGACTGGTACAGCTAAAACAGAAGAAGAAGAGTTCAGAAATATATATAATATGACAGTAACTCAAATTCCTACTAATAAACCAGTTCAACGTGTTGATAAATCAGACTTAATTTATATTAGTCAAAAAGGTAAATTTGATGCAGTTGTAGAAGATGTAGTTGAAAAACACAAAAAAGGTCAACCAGTTCTATTAGGTACTGTAGCTGTTGAAACGTCAGAATATATTTCAAACTTATTGAAAAAACGAGGCGTTCGACACGACGTTTTAAACGCTAAAAACCATGAACGTGAAGCAGAAATCGTAGCAGGAGCAGGTCAAAAAGGCGCTGTAACGATTGCCACAAACATGGCAGGTCGTGGTACAGATATTAAACTAGGTGACGGCGTTGAAGAAATCGGTGGTTTAGCGGTTATAGGTACAGAACGTCATGAATCACGACGTATTGATGACCAATTACGTGGTCGTTCTGGTCGTCAAGGTGATAATGGTGATAGCCGATTCTATCTTTCACTACAAGATGAACTAATGGTACGTTTTGGTTCAGAACGTTTACAAAAAATGATGAACCGACTAGGTATGGATGATTCTACACCTATTGAATCTAAAATGGTTTCAAGAGCTGTAGAATCCGCACAAAAACGTGTTGAAGGTAATAACTTTGATGCACGTAAACGTATCCTAGAATATGATGAAGTGTTACGTAAACAACGTGAGATTATTTATAAAGAAAGAAACGATATCATTGATAACGAAGATAGCTCACAAGTTGTAGATGCAATGTTACGTTCAACATTACAACGAGGCATTAACTATCATATTAACGAAGAAGAAGAAAACTTAGATTATCAACCATTTATTAACTATATAAATGATGTTTTCTTACAAGAAGGCGAATTAAAAGAATCAGAAATTAAAGGTAAAGATTCTGAAGATATTTTCGAAGTGGTATGGGCTAAAATTGAAAAAGCTTATGCTGAACAAAAAGAAACACTTGGCGATCAAATGAACGAATTCGAACGAATGATTTTATTACGTTCAATTGACAGTCATTGGACAGATCACATTGATACAATGGATCAATTACGTCAAGGTATTCATTTACGTTCATATGCACAACAAAATCCATTACGTGATTATCAAAATGAAGGACATGAATTATTCGATATAATGATGCAAAATATCGAAGAAGATACATGTAAATTTATTTTGAAATCAGTAGTACAAGTTGAAGATGACATTGAACGTGATAAAACAACTGATTTTGGTGAAGCAAAACATGCATCAGCTGAAGATGGTAAAGAAAAAGTTAAACAAAAACCTATAGTTAAAGGTGAAGAAATAGGTCGTAATGACCCTTGTCCTTGTGGAAGTGGCAAGAAATATAAAAATTGCCATGGTCAAGCATAATTTTGTGTAAAACAATGACAATAATATTTGATAGCCTGGGGCATAATTGTCTCAGGCTTTCACTTTTTGTAGAATTTAAAAAAACGGAGTTTAAAGAAGAGTTAAATGCTGTTAGCAAGCATTCATCTCTTTGATGACACGTTTATTTATCATATACTGCACTCAATCTTGAATATGATAGAATGTAAATGTATAAAAATGATGTATCTGTTTATTTAAGATTAATTAAAAATAACATTTATGTTAAAACAATAAATCAAACTACAAATGAAATAGGAGAGACATTATGGAATTATCAGAAATTAAACGTAATATAGATTCGTATCAAGACAATTTAAGTCAAATTAGGGGGTCTCTTTGACTTAGAAAATAAAGAGACTAATATACAAGAATATGAAGAAATGATGACTGAACCTAATTTTTGGGACAATCAAAATAAAGCACAAGATATTATAGATAAAAATAACGCTTTGAAATCTATCGTTAATGGTTATTATAAATTAGACGAAGCTGTTGAAGATATGTCAGCAACTGTTCAACTTTTACAAGAAGATTATGACGAAGACTTGAAACAAGAATTAGAAAATGACGTCGTTGCATTTAAAGAAGATATTGATCGTTTCGAATTACAATTACTGTTAGACGGTCCATATGATGCGAATAATGCTATTTTAGAGCTACATCCTGGCGCAGGTGGCACTGAATCACAAGATTGGGTGAGTATGTTATTAAGAATGTACCAACGCTATTGTGAACAGAGTGGTTTCAAAGTAGAAACAGTTGACTATTTACCTGGTGATGAAGCAGGAGTGAAAAGTGTGACATTATTAATTAAAGGTCATAACGCTTATGGTTATTTAAAAGCTGAAAAAGGTGTGCATAGGTTAGTTAGAATTTCACCTTTTGATTCGTCAGGTCGACGTCATACATCATTCGCATCTTGTGACGTTATTCCAGACTTTGATAACGATGAAATTGAAATCGAAATTAATTCTGATGACATTACAGTTGATACATTTAGAGCATCTGGTGCAGGTGGACAACATATTAATAAAACAGAATCAGCAATTAGAATTACCCACCATCCTACTGGTATTGTTGTTAATAACCAAAATGAACGTTCACAAATTAAAAACCGTGAAGCAGCTATGAAAATGTTGAAATCAAAATTATATCAACTTAAATTAGAGGAACAAGCACAAGAAATGGCAGAAATTCGCGGAGAACAAAAAGAAATAGGATGGGGAAGTCAAATTCGTTCATATGTATTCCATCCTTATTCAATGGTAAAAGATCATCGTACCAATGAAGAAACTGGTAAAGTAGATGCTGTAATGGATGGAGATATTGGTCCATTTATTGAATCGTATTTAAGATGGCAAATGGATAAATAAGTTATAAGTTAAATAGGCAATAATTGGAATAATATTTTGAAAGGTGCTTACGTGATAAGCGCCTTTTTAATTTATAATTTTTTAAGTATGTAGTAGTTAAATGTTTTGAAATCCATTTTAATAACGCAAATACGTATATTTGAAAAAGCCTATAACTAAATAACTCTATGCAATTAGTAGTTTGTAATATTACTCAGTAATATTTTGGCTAGGTGTAAAAATAGCCTAAAAAATTAATGGGATGACTGATACTAATGAATTTGTAATGAAATATATATGGCAAGTTTATATTATTGTGTATAAATATTATATTACATCAATTTAACATTACTCATTTTAAAATAATATTGTGGTATATTAAATTCATCAAATTAGAATTTACAACAAAGGAATGACATATTAATGAAGAAGACGTTTTTAGTATCATTATCATCAGCAGCTGCATTTATTGCATTAAGTAATGTTGCAGACGCTCAAGAACAAACATCTATATCTAATGTTAATGCATCTCAGAATGTAGCAGCAGTGGAAACTGACAGTGCGAGCCAATATATCGTCAAATCAGGTGATACGTTGTATCAAATCGCTTTAGATCATGATATTACTTTAGACGAATTGTATAAACTTAATCCTGGAGTAACACCATTAATTTTCCCTGGAGATATTATTGTAGTATCGCCAACAGGATTAGCAAACCAAGTTCAAAATACATCATATAGCTCTAATCAATTCGAAGCTGAAGAACCAATTCCATCAGCAAGTACACAATATAATAATGTGCCACAAGTATCAGCACCTCAAGTACAATATACAGCAGAACCATCGTATGAAGGTTCAAATGGTTTACATTCAATAAGTAATTCTGGGAACTTATACGCATTTGGAAATTGTACTTATTATGCATTTAATAGACGTGCTGAATTAGGCAAACCAATTGGTAGCCTTTGGGGTAATGCTGCTGACTGGGCTACTAGCGCTAGAAATGCAGGTTTCACAGTAAACAATACTCCAGTTGCAGGAGCAGTATTCCAATCTAATCCAGGTACTAATGGTGCTGGAGGATATGGGCATGTAGGTGTTGTTGAAAAGGTAAATAGTAATGGTACACTTACAGTTTCTGAAATGAACTGGAACGGTGGATTTAATGTTAAATCATATAGAACAATCACAAATCCAGGAAGTTATAATTATATACACTAATCTTTAACATTTGATAGGATTAAAATAGCAGTAATACAATGACTTAAAATTATTGTATTGCTGCTCATTTTTTATCGATATTTTGTGTACTAAGTGAAGGTTTTGAAAACGATATTAGGATATTGCTTTTAATCATAACGATGATTGGTATAATAAAAAATAAGTCTTCATCTATGATTAAATATAAAGGAGGCATCACACAATGGGCATTCATCAATATTATAAAAGATTATCTGATTTGGAAAAGCTTATTAGGTTGCCTGGCAAATTTAAATATTTTGAACATAACGTAGCTGCGCATTCATTTAAAGTAACTAAAATAGCACAATATTTAGGTACTGTAGAAGAATATAATGGTAATGTCATTGACTGGAAAAGTTTGTATGAAAAAGCTTTGAACCATGATTTTGCAGAAGTGTTTACTGGAGATATCAAGACCCCTGTAAAATATGCTAGTAGAGAGTTGAAAATGCTTTTTTCTCAAGTTGAAGAAGAAATGGTAGAGAATTTTATCGAAGAGGAAATTCCTTCTCAATATCGTGATATTTATAGATTGAGACTACAAGAAGGTAAAGATGACTCTATAGAAGGTCAAATACTAGCTGTAGCAGATAAAATTGATTTACTTTATGAAACGTTTGGAGAAATACAAAAACGTAATCCCGAACCATTATTTTTCGAAATATATGAAATGAGTTTAGAAACGATTATGCAATTCGATCATTTAGCTTCTGTTCAAGATTTTATTGATAATGTAATTCCTGAAATGTTAACTGAAAACTTTATCCCAAGAACAGAATTACGTGAAACGACAATGACAATACTTAATAAAAGAAACAGGTGAAATAAATGATTTGGTATGCATGTGCTGCATTTTTTCCTTGTATATTAATCGTTCTCTTTAGTGTAGTTACTAAAAATAAATGGATTGGTACTTCCGTAACTTTAATATTAATAGCTACGTCAATTTATAAAGGCTTTTTCCACAATGAATGGATTATCTTTATAGATGTTGTATCATTGCTAGCCGGATATTTAATCATAGATCAATTAGAATTTCACAAAAGAGAAGAATAACAGAAACAATACACTGAATTAACCATCATGATAAATAAATATTAGTTTAGAAAGCAAGCATAGTTCGTTAACTATGTTTGTTTTTTGTTTATCATATAATATAAAAAATTTAGCGAACAAATGTTTGTATTTCGTGGTAAAAATTTGTTAAAATAGATAATAAATTATGAATAAATAATCCCATGTATACTTATAAGAACAGACTGATGCATGACTAATAAATAATAAGGGAAATAGATTAATAAATTCGTATAGTAGGAGTAACACTCTTTCAAAGATACTCAATTAACAATAAGTAATAGATTTTAGATGTAAACAACATAGGAGGCGTATGTCGTAATGGTCGAACATTATCCATTCAAATTAAATTCAGAGTTTGATCCACAAGGTGACCAACCTGAAGCTATAAAGAAAATTGTAAAGGGTGTTGAAGAAGGTAAAAGACATCAAACATTACTTGGTGCAACTGGTACGGGTAAAACATTTACAATGAGTAATGTGATTCAACAAGTGGGTAAACCTACATTGATAATCGCACATAACAAAACATTAGCTGGCCAATTATATAGTGAATTCAAAGAATTTTTCCCTGAAAATAGAGTGGAATATTTCGTTAGTTATTATGATTACTATCAACCTGAAGCATATGTACCATCTACGGATACCTTTATAGAAAAAGATGCTTCTATTAATGATGAAATTGATCAATTAAGACACTCTGCGACAAGTGCATTGTTTGAGAGAGACGATGTTATCATCATTGCTAGTGTAAGTTGTATTTATGGTTTAGGTAACCCAGAAGAATATAAAGATTTAGTTGTTAGCGTCCGCGTTGGTATGGAAATGGAACGCAGCGAATTACTAAGAAAATTAGTAGATGTACAATATACTAGAAATGATATAGATTTCCAAAGGGGTACATTTAGAGTCCGCGGTGATGTGGTAGAAATTTTCCCAGCATCTAGAGAAGAAATGTGTATTCGAGTGGAATTTTTCGGAGATGAAGTAGATCGAATTAGAGAGGTTAACTATTTAACTGGCGAAGTTATTAGAGAACGTGAGCATTTTGCTATATTCCCAGCATCTCACTTCGTTACTCGTGAAGAAAAAATGAAAGTAGCAATCGAACGTATTGAAAAAGAATTGGAAGAACGATTAAAAGAATTAAGAGATGAAAATAAATTACTTGAAGCCCAAAGATTAGAACAACGTACAAATTATGATTTAGAAATGATGCGAGAAATGGGCTTCTGTTCAGGTATTGAAAACTATTCAGTTCATTTAACATTACGACCACTAGGTTCTACACCTTATACATTATTAGATTACTTTGGTGATGATTGGTTAATTATGATTGATGAATCTCACGTAACATTGCCTCAGGTTAGAGGGATGTATAATGGTGACAGAGCACGTAAACAAGTTTTAGTTGATCATGGTTTCAGATTGCCAAGTGCTTTAGATAACAGACCACTAAAATTTGAAGAATTTGAGGAAAAAACAAATCAATTAGTATATGTATCAGCAACGCCAGGACCATACGAACTAGAACATACTGATGAAATGGTCGAACAAATTATTAGACCTACAGGATTACTAGATCCGAAAATTGATGTACGTCCAACAGAAAACCAAATTGATGATTTGTTAAGTGAAATTCAAGATAGAATTGATAAGAATGAAAGAGTACTTGTTACAACGTTGACGAAAAAAATGAGTGAGGACTTAACTACCTATATGAAAGAAGCGGGTATTAAAGTAAATTATCTTCATTCAGAAATTAAAACGCTTGAAAGAATAGAAATTATTCGAGATTTAAGAATGGGTACATATGATGCCATCGTTGGTATTAATTTACTAAGAGAGGGTATAGATATTCCTGAAGTTTCTTTAGTAGTCATTTTAGATGCGGATAAAGAAGGATTTTTACGTTCTAATCGCTCATTAATTCAAACAATTGGACGAGCAGCACGTAATGATCGAGGCGAAGTAATCATGTATGCTGATAAAATTACAGATTCTATGAGATACGCCATTGATGAAACACAAAGACGTCGTGAAATACAAACAGCGCATAACGAAAAATATGGTATTACGCCTAAAACAATTAATAAGAAAATTCATGATGTTATTAGTGCCACTGTTGAAAATGACGAAACAAATGAAAATAAACAAACTGAACTACCTAAGAAAATGACTAAAAAAGAACGACAAAAAACGATAGAAAATATAGAAAAAGAAATGAAAAAAGCAGCTAAAGATTTAGACTTTGAAAAAGCAACAGAACTAAGAGATATGTTATTTGAATTAAAATCAGAAGGGTGACAATTAAATGAGAGAACCATCCATAGTAGTGAAAGGTGCAAGAGCGCATAATTTAAAAGGTGTCGATATTGAATTACCTAAAGACAAATTAATTGTAATGACAGGTATTTCAGGTTCAGGTAAGTCTTCATTAGCCTTTGACACTATTTATGCAGAAGGCCAAAGAAGATATGTAGAATCATTAAGTGCATACGCACGACAATTTTTAGGTCAAATGGATAAACCAGATGTAGATACTATTGAAGGATTATCACCGGCTATTTCCATTGATCAAAAGACAACAAGTAAGAACCCACGATCTACAGTTGCAACCGTAACTGAAATTTACGATTATATCAGATTATTATATGCTCGAGTGGGTAAACCTTATTGTCCAAACCACAATATTGAAATAGAGTCACAGACTGTTCAACAAATGGTAGATAGAATATTAGAATTAGAAACACGAACAAAAATTCAATTGTTAGCTCCTGTGGTTTCACATCGTAAAGGAAGTCATGAAAAGCTAATCGAAGATATTGGCAAAAAAGGTTATGTACGTTTACGAGTAGACGGAGAAATTGTTGATGTTAATGAAGTGCCAGATTTAGATAAAAACAAAAACCATACTATAGAAGTTGTTGTTGATAGACTAGTAATTAAAGAAGGAATTGAAACAAGACTAGCAGATTCTATAGAAACAGCACTTGAATTATCTGAAGGAAGTTTAACAGTTGATGTGATTGATGGAGAAGACCTAAAGTTCTCTGAAAATCATGCATGTCCTATTTGTGGATTCTCAATTGGCGAATTAGAACCCCGAATGTTTAGTTTTAACAGCCCATTTGGTGCTTGTCCTACTTGTGATGGGTTAGGTCAAAGATTAACAGTCGATATGGATTTAGTTATACCTGACCCAAACAAAACACTAAACGAAGGTGCCATTGAGCCATGGGAGCCAACAAGTTCAGATTTTTATCCAACTTTACTAAAACGTGTCTGTGAAGTTTATAAAATTAATATGGATAAACCTTATAAAAAACTTACCGATAGACAGAAAAATATATTAATGCATGGCTCAGGCGATAAAGAAATAGAATTTACCTTTAATCAACGATTTGGTGGCGGCAAACGTAAAAGAAAAATGGTCTTTGAAGGTGTTCTTAATAATATTGATCGTCGATATCATGAATCACCATCAGAATATACTCGTGAAATGATGAGTAGATACATGACCGAGTTACCTTGTGAGACTTGTCATGGCAAGCGTTTAAGTAAAGAAGCATTGTCTGTTTATGTTGGTGGATGTAATATAGGCGAAGTTGTTCAAGATTCAATTAAAGAAGCATTGAAATATTATCAAAATATTGAACTATCAGAACAAGACCAAGCAATAGCAAATCAAATTCTTAAGGAAATTATTTCACGTCTAGCTTTCTTAAATAATGTTGGGCTTGAATACCTTACATTAAACCGTGCTTCTGGAACATTATCTGGTGGTGAAGCACAACGAATTCGATTAGCAACACAAATTGGGTCTCGTTTAACAGGTGTACTTTATGTTTTAGACGAACCTTCAATAGGTTTACATCAGCGTGATAATGATCGTCTAATTAACACACTTAAAGAAATGCGGGATTTAGGCAATACATTGATTGTTGTAGAACATGATGATGATACGATGCGTTCTGCAGATTATTTAGTGGATGTAGGTCCAGGTGCTGGTAGTCACGGTGGTGAAATTGTTGCACAAGGTACACCAAAACAAGTGATGAAAGATAAAAACTCATTAACTGGACAATATTTAAGTGGTAAGAAGAAAATTGATGTACCTGAATATCGTCGGGAAGTTACGAAAAAGAAAATTAGTATTAAAGGTGCTAAAAGCAATAACTTAAAAAATGTAGATGTTGATTTCCCTCTATCAGTAATGACTGTAGTGACAGGTGTATCAGGCTCAGGTAAAAGTTCATTAGTTAATGAAGTGTTATATAAATCTCTAGCACAAAAAATTAATAAATCTAAAGTGAAACCTGGAGAATATGATTCTATTAAAGGCATAGATCAATTAGATAAAATTATCGATATTGATCAATCACCGATTGGTAGAACACCACGTTCAAATCCAGCAACTTATACAGGCGTGTTTGATGATATAAGAGATGTTTTTGCTCAAACCAATGAAGCTAAAATACGTGGCTATCAAAAAGGTCGTTTTAGTTTTAACGTTAAAGGCGGACGTTGTGAAGCTTGTAAAGGTGACGGTATTATTAAAATAGAAATGCATTTCTTACCAGATGTTTATGTTCCTTGTGAGGTATGTGATGGTAAACGATATAATAGAGAAACACTTGAAGTCACATATAAAGGTAAAAATATTGCTGATGTTTTAGAAATGACTGCTGAAGATGCAACTCATTTCTTTGAAAATATACCTAAGATTAAACGTAAACTACAGACATTAGTAGATGTTGGTTTAGGATATGTCACATTAGGACAGCAAGCAACAACTTTATCTGGTGGTGAAGCACAACGTGTTAAACTCGCATCAGAATTGCATAAACGCTCTACTGGACGTTCCATTTACATTTTAGACGAACCAACAACTGGTTTACATGTTGATGATATTAGCAGATTATTAAAGGTATTAAATCGTCTTGTTGAAAATGGTGATACTGTTGTGATTATTGAACATAACTTAGATGTCATTAAAACTGCAGATCATATTATTGATTTAGGACCAGAAGGTGGCGATGGTGGTGGAACAATCGTTGCTACTGGTACGCCTGAAGACATTGCGAATGTAGAAAACTCTTATACAGGACAATATTTAAAAACAGTATTAGAAAGAGATAGAAATAAAGATTAATCATAAAAGAATGATGTTATAATTTATATTAAGGTGATTTCAGAGTATACTGGAATCATCTTTTTTAGATGTAGATATTTATCATCCAAATTAAAAAGGATTCACATTTTTCAAAAACAATATACATAATAAAGTATTCAATAAGGCTTAATTTATAGAGCGTATTTTCTAAATATTAAATAAGCGTAACTTTTTGATATAGAAAGTAGTTTGATTTTTGATATGATTAAAGAAAGCGAAATTGTAGTAACATTTCAAATAGAGGTGAACACATGTTAACAACTGAAAGATTAGTTGAATTATTAAAATTAGAATTAATAGCTGGGGAAGAAGGATTAAATAAACCTATTAAAAACACAGATATCTCTAGACCTGGTTTAGAAATGGCTGGTTACTTCTCACATTACGCTTCAGACAGAATACAATTATTAGGTACGACTGAGTTATCATTTTATAATTTACTTCCAGATGATGAACGTCAAGGAAGAATGAGAAAATTATGTCGACCAGATACACCTGCAATTATAGTAACAAGAGGATTAGAGCCTCCTGAAGAATTAGTTGAAGCAGCAAAAGAATTAAATACACCACTTATTGTTGCTAAAGATGCAACGACAAGTTTAATGAGTAGATTAACTACATTTTTAGAACATGAACTAGCAAAAACAACATCATTACATGGCGTACTAGTTGATGTTTATGGTGTAGGTGTTCTCATAACTGGTGACTCTGGTATCGGTAAAAGTGAAACAGCATTAGAATTAGTTAAAAGAGGACATAGATTAGTTGCTGATGACAATGTTGAGATAAGAGAAATTACTAAAGATGAATTAATAGGTAAACCACCAAAATTAATAGAACATTTATTAGAAATACGTGGTTTAGGAATCATTAATGTGATGACATTATTTGGGGCGGGCTCAATTTTAACTGAAAAACAAATCCGTTTAAATATTAATTTAGAAAACTGGGATAAAGAAAAGTTATACGATAGAGTCGGCTTAAACGAAGAGACTTTACGTATTTTAGATACTGAAATCACGAAAAAAACAATTCCTGTAAGACCTGGACGAAACGTTGCAGTTATTATTGAAGTTGCTGCTATGAACTATCGTTTAAATATTATGGGAATAAATACAGCAGAAGAATTTAGCGAACGACTTAATGATGAAATTGTTCGTAACAGTCATAAAAGTGAGGAGTAATTAGTTTATGGATTTAACTTTGAGTTATATTGATCCTGTCGCATTTCACCTAGGTCCATTACAAATACGATGGTATGGAATTATAATTGCTTGTGGTATCTTAATAGGGTATTTTGTAGCACAAGAAGCTTTGAAGAGAGTTGGTCTACATAAAGACACATTAGTAGATGTTATCTTTTATTGTGCCATATTTGGTTTTATTGTAGCTCGTATATATTTTGTAATATTCCAATGGCCATATTACATGCAAAATCCAGGAGAAATACCTAAAATATGGCATGGCGGTATAGCTATCCATGGAGGATTAATCGGTGGCTTTATTACAGGAGTTATCGTATGTAAATTAAAAAATTTAAACCCATTCCAAATTGGAGACATTGTCGCACCGAGTATTATTTTAGCTCAAGGTATCGGACGATGGGGCAATTTCATGAACCATGAAGCACACGGCGGTATAGTATCTAAAACATTCTTGGAACAACTTCATATACCTCGATTTATTATTAATAATATGTATATTGATGGTCATTATTATCATCCAACATTTTTATACGAATCAGTATGGGATGTGTTAGGATTTATCTTATTAATTTCGATTAGAAAGCATTTGAAACTAGGAGAAACATTATTCTTATATCTAATTTGGTATTCAATAGGTCGTTTCTTTGTTGAAGGACTTAGAACAGACAGCTTGATGTTGACAAGTCATATAAGAGTGGCACAATTAGTATCGGTTATACTTATCATTATTAGTATTATTTTAATTATTTATAGACGATATAAATTTCAACCACCTGTTTATAAAAATGCTGGTCCATTAAGTTGGCCAAAGCAAAAGGTGTAGAATTTCAATGAGAAAACTCCAAACACATGATAGATATCAAAAATCATCGATTAATCCATTATGGCAAATATATCGACTAATACGTTTTCCAAAAGTGTTTAAACAAACATTAATAATTGAAATTTGTCGAGTAATGCCAAATTTAAAATTAAAAAATGTTATCTATCGTAAGTATTTAAAAATGAATATTGGCAAACAAACTGTATTCGCATATAAAGTAGTACCAGATTTGTTTTATCCCGAATTAATAACTGTTGGCAACAATAGTGTGATTGGTTATAATACTACAATATTAACGCACGAAATTTTAGTGGATGAATTTAAATATGGTAAAGTTCAAATAGGTCATAATACATTAATAGGTGCTAATGTGACAATACTTCCTGGAGTAACTATTGGAAGTCATGTCACCATTGGTGCAGGAACAGTTGTCTCAAAAGATGTGCCAGATTGCGCATATGCGATTGGTAATCCTATAAAAATAAATTAAAGATGGAGGTGACAATCTTTGGCAGATAAAAACAATAAAATTATTTCAATGGCTTTTGATGAACCGTTTTATCGTAAAATGGCTAATCAGAAGTGGAAGCAACAAGATTATAAAAAAGCAGTCGATTATTACGGTAAAGTGCTAGAATTGTCACCTGAGGATTTTGATATTCAATTAAACTATGCTCAATGTTTAGTAAAACTAGGTTTTGGAAGCCAAGCTGAAAAGGTATTTTATGAAAATATTATAAATGATAGACGTAAGGCAGATAGTTTTTATGAGTTGAGTCAGTTAAACATTGAATTAAATGAACCAAACAAGGCATTCTTGTTTGGTATTAATTATGTATTAATTACAGATGATCAAGATTTCCGAGATGAGCTTGAACAAACATTCGATGTGTCGTATTCAAACGAACATCAAATAGAAATCGAAGCACAACTATTTGCAGTACAACTATTATTTCAATTTTTATTTTCACAGGGACGTTTAGAAGAAGCGAGAACTTATATTTTAAATCAAGATGAAGATATTCAAAATCATCGAGTGATAAAAAATTTATTAGCGATGTGTTATTTATATTTAGGCGAATATGATATAGCAAAGGACATGTTTGAAGAGTTACTAAATGAAGATAATTCAGATGTTCATGCACTGTGTCATTATACGTTACTACTTTACAATACAAATGATATGGATAAATATAAGCGTTACTTAAATATTTTAAACAAAGTCATGCCAATGAATGACGATGAAAGTTTTAAATTAGGTATTGTCTTAAGTTATTTGAAACAATATCATGCTTCTCAAAAATTATTGCTTCCTTTATATAAAAAAGGGAAATTTGCTTCTATTCAAATGTTTAATGCCTTAAGCTACAATTATTATTACCTAGGAAATAAAGATGAAAGTATTCAATTTTGGAACAAGTTGTTACAAATTTCTAAAGTTGATGTAGGTTTTCCACCATGGGTAATTGAAGAAAGTAAGCATGTGTTTGATCAACGTATTTTACCTTTATTAATGGACGACGATAGTCATTATAGATTATATGGTATATTCTTGTTGAATCAATTGAATGGTAAAGAAATATTGATTACAGAAGAAATTTGGGCCGTATTAGAAACGATGAATGATTATGAGAAACTATATTTAACATACTTAGTTCAAGGTTTGACACTAAATAAATTAGATTTCATACATCGTGGCATGGTCAAATTATATCAATTTGATGAATTTAGAAATGATACATCTTTATTTGTTCAATGGATAGATCAAGCTGAATCAATTATTGCAGATCAAGCTGATTTAACAGAATTAGATAGATATTTAGGTGCGTTCTTATATTTGTATTATCAACATACCAACCAAAAATTGACTAAAAAGCAAATAAAAGAATGGTTTGATATAAGTAATTATAAACTTGATAAAACGATAACTTATATTCTGAGCATATAAATTTATGAAATACTTATTTTGATATATAATGCGTTTAATGATTATTAAGTAGGAGGGCAAGTAAATGACTGAAGTAGATTTTGATGTAGCAATTATAGGTGCAGGCCCTGCTGGTATGACGGCTGCAGTTTATGCATCACGTGCAAATTTAAACACTGTTATGATTGAACGTGGTATGCCAGGTGGCCAAATGGCAAATACAGAAGAGGTAGAAAACTTTCCAGGATTTGAAATGATTACTGGACCAGATTTATCTACAAAAATGTTTGAACATGCGAAAAAATTTGGCGCTACTTATCAATATGGTGATATTAAATCAATAGAAGATAAAGGCGACTATAAAGTAGTTAATTTAGGAAACAAAGAAATTACTGCACATGCAGTTATTATTTCAACTGGTGCTGAATATAAAAAAATAGGCGTACCAGGTGAACAAGAATTAGGCGGACGTGGCGTAAGTTATTGTGCAGTATGTGATGGTGCATTCTTCAAAAATAAACGTTTATTTGTTATCGGCGGTGGTGACTCAGCAGTTGAAGAAGGTACATTCTTAACAAAATTTGCTGATAAAGTGACGATTGTCCACAGAAGAGACGAATTACGCGCACAAAGTATTTTACAAGATCGTGCATTTAAAAATGATAAAGTTGATTTTATTTGGAGCCATACATTAAAAACAATAAATGACAAAGATGGCAAAGTAGGATCAGTAACTTTAGAGTCAACTAAAGATGGTTCAGAAGTAACATACGATGCAGATGGCGTATTTATTTATATTGGTATGAAACCATTAACTGCACCATTCACTGATTTAGGTATTACAAATGAAAATGGTTATATTGTAACTCAAGCTGATATGAGTACAGATGTACCTGGTATCTATGCTGCAGGCGACGTAAGAGATAAAGGTTTACGTCAAATTGTAACAGCAACAGGTGATGGTAGTATTGCGGCACAAAGTGCGGCTGATTATATTGAAAGTATTAAAGATAAATTAGAAGCTTAAATATCGTTTATAACAAGAAATAAAGCTAGAGCAATAGGAGGATTATAACAATGATAATCCATTTGTTGTTCTAGCTTTTTTATAAGTATTGATTACATTCCTTTGTGAAAATGAGTGTGGTATGATGAACCTATTAATATATGAATATTAACTGAACTGGCGGTGAACCGATAAAATGGTAAATTCTGAAAAAGAAATTGGGAAAAGTGAATTACTTGTTGTCACTGGATTATCTGGTGCAGGAAAATCTTTAGTGATTCAAAGTCTAGAAGATATAGGTTATTTTTGTGTAGATAACTTACCACCCGTACTATTACCTAAATTTGTTGAATTGATGGAACAAGGTAATCCATCATTACAAAAAGTGGCTATTGCAATAGACTTAAGAGGTAAAGAACTTTTTAAATCATTGGTTAAGGAAATTGATTTAATTAAAAGTAGAAATGACGTTATTGTAGATGTCATGTTTTTAGAAGCAACAACTGAAAAATTAATTTCAAGATATAAAGAATCTAGAAGAGCACATCCTTTAAATGAAAAGGGACAACGTTCACTTATTGATGCTATTAATGAAGAACGTCAACATCTTTCACAAATTAGAAGTATTGCAAATTATGTCATAGACACAAGTCAACTTAAACCTAAAGAATTAAAAGCTAGAGTAGTTAATTACTATGAAGATGAAAACTTTGAAACATTTACAATAAACGTCACTAGCTTTGGTTTTAAACACGGTATACAAATGGATGCAGATTTAGTATTTGATGTTCGATTTTTACCAAACCCATACTATGTTGAAGAACTACGTCCATTAACAGGCATGGATGAAGAAGTTTATACGTACGTTATGAAATGGAAAGAAACCGAAATCTTCTTTGATAAATTAACTGACTTATTGAAATTTATGATTCCTGGTTATAAAAAAGAAGGCAAGTCACAGTTAGTCATAGCAATTGGCTGTACTGGAGGTCAACATCGCTCAGTAGCATTAACTAAACGTTTAGGAGAATATCTTAACGACGTTTTCGATTATAAAGTATATGTTCATCATAGAGATGCACATATTGAAAGTGGAGAACAACGATGAGAAGAATGAAAGTAGTTTTAATTGGCGGAGGGACTGGTTTATCTGTATTGGCAAGGGGTCTAAGAGAGTTTCCTATAGATATTACTGCCATAGTTACTGTTGCTGATGATGGTGGAAGTACGGGTAAAATTCGTAATGAAATGGATATCCCAGCACCTGGTGATATAAGAAATGTGATTGCTGCACTGAGCGACTCGGAGTCTGTACTAACTCAATTATTCCAATATAGATTTGAAGAAAATCAAATTAGTGGTCATTCTTTAGGAAATTTATTGATTGCGGGGATGACAAATATTACTAATGATTTTGGACATGCTATTAGAGAACTAAGTAAAGTTTTAAATATTAAAGGTAAAGTAATTCCATCTACCAATACAAGCGTTCAGTTAAATGCTATTATGGAAAATGGTGAAATCGTATATGGCGAATCAAAAATTCCGAAGAAACAAGAAAAAATAGAAAAAGTCTTTTTAGAGCCAGATGATGTAGAACC
>Ga0114955_1000156_pt1 | contig 45812 bp, 51 predicted proteins | sample Porto_5metaG_FD_87302 | JGI IMG/M metagenome (GOLD analysis project Ga0114955, IMG submission 87302) | Marine algal microbial communities from Porto, Portugal - Porto_5 metaG | ecosystem: Host-associated > Algae > Red algae > Unclassified | place: Portugal: Porto | collected 2015-02-02 | reverse complement strand
TTTGATTGATGAGTTGTGATTAATGATGTAAAGATGTAGATAAGTCTGCTTTCGCGAAAGCGTAACCTACCCAACTGTAATTATTTGTGGCTGAGTTGTAAAGATGGTTAGTGCAGGCTTATTACACGAGTGATTTTCCAGCGGTTTTCTATGCTTTTATATATGGTTATAAACTTTGTAGGCTCAGAATAGCTGTCTTCTACAAGGTTGTGAAAGCTGTGTTTCCCTAATGAAATAGCACCAAAGTCTTTGATTTCATATACCTCAAAAGGATCTGGAGTACGTATTCTTTCTACCTTGCCACATATACTCTTCCTTACTTGTAGAGAGGCCGCCTTTATCATGGTAAAATTCTAAATCTTCTGAGATGAGTTAGCTATGAGTCTTGAGTTCACACGTATTATAGGAGTCAAACAGCGCAGTATCTGTAGCAAGAATCTCTTTGTAAAGATTACTGTCTTTAGAAACCTGCGCTATACCAAACAATGGAAGTAACAGTAGGATCCAGAATACGTTTTTTAGTGGATTCATCACTAGTTTATTTTTTGAATTTCGGGAATGATAAAGGTGTTGAGTAGCTCTGCCGTTTGATTATGTGCTTCTATACCTTTAGTAAAAAGCGAACTTGTGAGTACTACAACGAGGTCTAGATCGTCAAATACGGCAACTTTGTTTCCGCCATTACCTAGCATAAAATAGCCAGTCTCTTTCTTATTTTTTCCAAACTATCCTATCCACCATAAGTATCCGTATTCATAATCCAGACCTCCCATAGCGGCTTTTGGTTCTTTAGATGCTTTCGCGAAAGCGGAACTAATAATTTGCTCTCCTTTCCAGTTACCATTATTGACGTAAAGTTGTCCAATCTTAATGAGATCTTTACTCTTAAGACCTAAGCCGCCGCCTGTCATAGGGAATCCAGTAGGAGTAAGCTGCCAGTAATAATCTGTAATGCCCAGCTTTGAGAAAAGTGCAGTCTCTGCATACGTTTCTAGGGAGCCAGAAATTGTATTAATCACAGCTCCTAGCACAACGGTTCCAGCAGTACAGTAGCTGAAATCTCGACCATAAGGGCTATCTTCTGGTTTAGTTTCCCACTCTGGATACCCCTTAATAGGCAAATCCCAATAGAATTTTACCCAATCCTCAAGGAGATACATTTTTTCTTCTTGACCACGAGAGATGTCATTCCAATCATCACATTCAAGTATAGAGGACATGGTAAGTAGGCTCTCTATGGTAATTTTTTCCTTACGAGGATCTGGGTTTTGAAGATTTTTAACCTGAGCGTATTTCCAGGCTGGTTCTTGTATAGATGATAATTTACCATCATTGATAAGTGTTCCTATTAAGGTGCCAGTAATTGATTTTGTTGCAGATCTAGTGTTATGTAAGGTAGCTGCTGTCGCATCATTATAATAACTCTCAAAGATGATTTTTCCTTTATGGGCTATAACAACACTTGATATTTCTTTAAAATGTCCGCTAGTGATGAGACTGTCCATTTTATTTAAACCCTCTTGAGCAATACCAGAAATAGCTGTAGAAATTGCAAAAAGCGTAGCATAAAAAGTTTTCATAATATAGATGGATGGTACGTTGCAGAAATCTCAACGGATTGAATGTTGAGATTTTGCAAGCGCACTGATTGGTTGAATGGTAGTATTTATTCGGTATTTGCTAGAGCCAGAATTAATTATCGTCTTACTGTATCTGGTGCCTTTGGAGGAATAGGAGCTGTATTTGGATCTGTGCTTTCTGGAGCATCAGGTGCTTGATTGTTAGTCTCCCATGCTGGTGTATCTTCACCTTCTCTGTAACTGCGCTCTTCCCAAGCATCATTATCATCAGATTGTTGCCAATAATTATCGTCATCATTGTCACGACCTTTTGGGCAAGCGCTACATATAAGTTTGCCATTACCTACGGTAAGAAATTTTTCTTCATCACCATTATCTAGAATATCACGATACTGTCTGTCATTTCTATGATAGGAGTAGGTATTCTCATCTGCGATGAGTGTAGCGCCTTCTGGGAGGTAGACTATAATTTCTACGCTAGGCCTTACGTGTCTATATTGTGCACCTCTTTCCCCAGTAAAGAAACCATCGATGGCTAGCTCGTTATCAGATAAGTCATAGTTGAGCATCATGGCTTCTGCCTGTTCTTTTGCAACGTCATAAGATGATCCTTTTGTTCTCTTAACTGTTTGTACATAAGCAAGACTATCACGAGTAGATCTTATTATAAGACGTACGTTTCTATACACAGCTACATCTTCTGTATTGCTATTAATAAGCTGTACATACTGAGAAGATTTTCCAAAAGGAATATCAAAACGCTCACTTCCTCTCATTTTGATACGCAGTGTGTCATTCTTTGTGATAGCGAGTGTCTCTGTAGTAGTCACTTTTGAGGACTCAAGGTTAGCATATTGTATAGCTTGTTTTACAGAGAATACTCCTATGGTGATTGATGCGATAAGCCATAGCCCTAGTAAGCTTAGTTTTGCACTTAAAGGCATTGTCTTTACATTAGATAAGAGAATTTTTAATCCTAAGTAAAACAAGAAGAAAAATGGAATACCTACTGCAAATAATACGAGTAGTAACATGAGCCAGATAGGTAACCCTGTATCGTTAGAAATCCACGGCATGTCTGCTAGGTTCGGTGTGAAAATATCTACCACTCCTCCTGTAAGTAGTGTGATTAATAATGAAATTACTACTGTAGCTCCCGTTATAATTAATAGTACGCCTACAATTTTTGCAATGATTTTAAAGAAGAACATGATGATCTTTCCTAACGTCCCAAAAACTCCTTGAGCACCATTTTTTACTTTATTGCCATACTTATCATAATCTACATTCTTAACGGTGTCTGCAACATTTTCAAATCCTTCTTTTACTTTTTCTGTAATATTGTCAATGTTTACAGCCTTTCCCCGCATTGCGAGTTTATCTGAGGTGGTTTGAGCTTCTGGCACAAAAACCCATAAGGCAAGATATATAAGAGCGGTCCCTCCTAGTGTAAACCAAGTAAGGGCAATGAGTAATACCCATCCTATGCGTACCCACATAGGGTCAAGTCCCATGTAATGAGCCATACCGCTTGATACACCACCTATGTAAGCATTATCTGTATCTCTAAAAAACCTACGGTCTGAGATGCGCTTAGCTTGTTGTGTTTTACCTGAAGAGCGATTAGATTTTTGAGAAAATGCTGTGTCTTCAAAAATATCGTCATCCACCATATAATCTTCTGGCTGTCCCATGATAGCGATAACCTCGTCTAGCTCTTTTGTGCTTATAACCTGGCGTTCGTCTTTAATACGTTCAGAAAAAAGTTCTGAGATACGCGCTTCTATGTCTGCTATGATTTCGTCTTCTCCTTGGACACCTTCAAAAGAACGTTTGATGGCAGCAAGATATCTCTGTAATTTACCATAAGCATCCTCATCTACGTGAAAGAAAACGCCTGCTAGATTTATATTTACTGTTTTATTCATTTTGATGGATTTTTAGTGGCGGTTACAACGGTTACTGCGGTTTGTAACTCATCCCAGGTGGTTGAGAGTTCTTTTAAAAATAGTTTACCTGTTTCGGTAAGTCCGTAATATTTACGTGGTGGCCCGCTGGTAGATTCTTCCCAGCGATAATTGAGCAAGCCAGCATTTTTGAGCCGTGTAAGTAGCGGGTATATCGTTCCTTCCACAACCAGTAACTTAGCGTCTTTAAGTGTGCCTAAGATCTCTGCTACGTAGGCATCCTCGTCTTTTAACACAGAGAGGATACAATACTCTAGCACGCCCTTACGCATCTGCGCTTTGGTGTTTTCAATCTTCATAGATGTTCATTTTTAAATGCATTAAACGGTTCGTTTTTGTCCCAATAATCATTGGGAGGTTGATTAATTGATTGATTTTTACGCTTTCGCGAAAGCGTACTTTACATTATTCTGTGGTCTCATCCTTAAGAGGTGATGAAGTCTCTTGAGTATCATCAGAAACTATAATTGCAGAGGCCGAAATAAAATTAATGGAGAGTGGGAATTGATAAATCTCTCCCTGTGATGCCTTAACGGCTGCCGAAATCACAGTGATTACTTCTACCAGAAAAATTCCTAATGCCAGAATAACAACAACAATGGCGGTTATGAGAAAACCTCCTAAATCTGCAAAGTCATTTGGGTCATTTATATAGCCATTAGTGAGCAAGCTCTCACTTCCATTACCCGCACTTATTGCAAAATAGATAAAAAAGGGGATGCTTATTACCGCCAGTGTTATTAGATACAATAGGATGCTCAATTGAAAATTGATTGCGTCTCTGCCATGCTTATCTATAAATGCAGCATTCCTTTTTTGAGCGCTCCATAAAATGAGAGGAACTATAAAATTTCCAAAAGGAAAAAAGTATTTACTAAAAGTAGATAGGTGTATTAAAGTGCCTATATTTTTTTGATGTGTAGTGATGCTAGTTTTCATGGTCTATTAATATCTTATGCAAATATATGTCTAAAAGAAGGTACTTTGTTACGCATAGTACTAAAATTTAACTTTTATTTAAGAATAGTAGGTTGTTTAAGATTTCATGAAAAAAATTTAGGTTCATGAGTTAACTGGTTGTGTGTATTTTATCTTTTGAAATCGCCTTTTAATCTCAAATATTACATTTAAATTATCTAAAAATTTAACAATTAGTAATTCTTGTTACATTGAAATCATCAAGTCTAATGAAGGTCTTGTGTAATAATTAAAACGATGCAAAAAATACAGGGATTAAGAAATTCTTTATTTATCGTGGGTCTATTGTTAATATCTCAAATAGCATGGTCACAGGTAGGTGTTAATACCATAGAACCTACAGCGATGTTTGATGTAAATGGTGATTTAAGAGTGCGCAATGCAGCAGCTAGTAGTTCTACAGATGATGTACCCTTAGTGATTGACACAAATGGTAATGTAAAAAAGCAACTTAGTAGTTTGATAGGTAACTTTAGAGGTAGGTTAATTTCTGATTATGATTCTAGACTTGCTGGTAATGTGGCAAATACAAACGGAATCTATAAAGTAGATACTATTACAGAGCTCATTGACGCAGGTGATGATTTTAATAGTAGTACAAGTACTTTTGTAGCTCCTCTTACTGGGGTTTACGAAGTAACAATCACTTTGACTATTTTCGGAATTAACACTACAAATATTAATTATGTAGCTGGTTTAATAGATGATACAGGTTCATGGGTAATGCGTTTTTCTATGCCTAGGGCAGAAGTAGAAATAAGTGGAAGCGATTCTGTAGGGAGTGCAAAAACATATGCAGGTATTGCACAGCTTACGGAGGGAGAATCTTATAATTTCGGATTTGGATCAGATGATTTTGTGCTTCTAGCTAATCCTGCAGGGTCCACAGGTACGGGTATAGGGAGTTACTTAAAAATACAGTTAATAGATAACTAGCAGTTAATCTCTCTTTTCTTAAAAGGTTCTCATTTGGGAACCTTTTTTATTGCCTATTTTTGCCTCAAATAATAGATGATGTCATTCCCCTTACCTGGTAAATTCAACACGTTTACAATGTTTAAGCTTCCTTCTGCGTGGCTTACAGGAGTACGTGTAAAAAAACTATCTCCTAGCTCTTGCACAACAACAGTAAAGCATCGCTGGATTAATCAAAATCCTTTTAAGAGTATGTTTTGGGCAGTACAAGGAATGGCGGCAGAGCTGGCTACGGGAGCTTTAGTGATTGCTCACATACAAGAAAGCGGTGAGAAAATATCGATGCTTGTTGCAAATAATAATGCGAGTTTTACAAAGAAAGCTACAGGTAGAATTAACTTTGTGTGTGACAATGGTCTAGCTATTAAAGAAGCTATAGCGCAAGCAGTAGCTACTGGAGAAGGACAAACGTGCTGGATGAAAGCTCTGGGTACTAATGAAGATGGAGTACAAGTATCTGAGTTTAACTTTGAGTGGACACTTTTAGTAAAGAAGCCTCGTAAATAATAAGTAACTTCGATTATTACAGATTATAGTGTGTATCTAATTATCTAATCCTCAATGATGCCGAGGGCTAATTTTTAAACAATGAACTTTATTCTTTTTGACGGCAACGTACGTAATCAGCTTTTACCATTTACGTACACAAAACCTGTTGCAGACTTGCGTGTAGGTATCATGACTATACGTGAAAAATGGGAATTTGTGCTAGGTTCTACAACAGCTACAGTAACAGAAGAATACCTGGCAGATAAGTGGCCTATGCTAGAATTAGAAGATAATGTGATGATTAATGCATCATACCTACCTTCAGAAAATCTAGCGGAGATCATAAAGAATATGACGGCAAGCCAAGTCTTGCTTGATGGAGAAGAGATAATTGCGTTCTCTGTACAGGAAGGACAAGATGTAGACTTCGATAGTTATGAGCGTATTCCATATACTACTCCAGATATTTTACGGATAGAGCACACTTGGGATATTTTTGCAAAAAATGGAGAAGCAATCACTAGAGATTTTGAGATGCTTACCGAGGATAGAGATTCTGAAGAGATACCAGCTCACGTAATAGCAATAAATAAAGATCAAATATTTATAGAGGAAGGAGCTACGGTTCATTATTCACATCTCAATGCGACAGATGGACCTATCTACATAGGTAAAGATGCAGAGATTATGGAAGGCGCACTTATACGTGGCCCTTTTGCAATTTGTGATCATGGAGCTGTAAAGATGGGAGCCAAAATTTATAGCGGCACAACCATAGGTCCTCATTGTAAAGTAGGTGGAGAAGTAAATAACTCCGTACTTATGGGGTATTCAAGTAAAGGTCATGATGGTTTCTTAGGAAATAGTGTACTGGGAGAATGGTGCAATATAGGTGCAGATTCTAATAACTCTAACTTAAAGAATAACTACGCTTCTGTAAAGTTATGGGATTATGAAACAGGTCGCTTTGCAAATACAGGACTTCAGTTTTGTGGTCTCATGATGGGAGACCATTCTAAGTGTGGTATTAATACCATGTTTAATACTGGTACGATGGTAGGTGTGGCGACAAATATCTTTGGAAGCGGCTTTCCTCGCAATTTTGTTCCTTCTTTTTCATGGGGAGGCGCTAGCGGCTTTGTAACACACAAAACAGATAAGGCTTACGAAACTGCAAAAATTGCAATGGCGCGTCGTGATCTAGCACTTACAGAACAAGATGAAGCAATTCTTAATCACGTTTTTGAAGAGACAAAACAGTATCGTAGAGAGTAAGCTTTTCAATATTTTTAATGGCTATAAGGATTAAAGGTATTTGTAAATATCAAATCCCAAGGAATTAAAGAAAGTAGAAGAATAAGTGCTACAAAACCTAAAACCGTGAGGAAAGTGATTTTATATAAACGCACTTTATTTTCATGGCGTATTCTTGTTCTTATTGCCATTAACTGATCAAACGTTGCTTTTTTTGGGTCTATCCATTTCTCATTGGTACTCGCGACAGAAGATAGCTTTCCTACATTTCTTTTACTTTTAAGTAAGTTTCTATTGGTACGTATTACCTGATTTGCTGCAAGAGCTGCTCCACCGAATCCCATATCATTTTCATTTTGGTTACATAGATATGTAGCATAATACAATTAAATGTTACAGTGTGAATGTTCTGTAAGCGTAATGATAGCAGTCGTTAAGAGCTGTCTTATTTCAGAAAACAACAGTAAATTTATAGGGCGAGGATTTTTACGCTTTCGCGAAAGCGTACCTAAAAAAAATAAAACTTAGTAAGTAATTTTTAACTTTTGAGGAGCACTAAGACATAGAAACTAGCAAAATACTAATTACAGCTAGTCCAATTCCAATCCAGTTTTTAGTCAGCAATTTTTCTTTAAAGAGTAGAATTCCAATAAAAGTGCTCACCATCACAACGGCTACATTATTTACCGTAAACAGTGTTGAACTCTCAAAAGCCGAATCCCGTAACGCCATCACAAGCATTACAATAGAGAAGTAATTAGGGATACCTAAACAAATGCCAGCAATCACATTTTTAAACTCAAACTTAAAAACTCCTGTAATCATTTGATAAATAATCACTAGAAAACCAATACAAGCAGCAGCTCCAAAGATAGTCGCGCCAAAGATGGGTACATCACTCTCATTTACATAAGCACCTTCTATATATTTTATACTCGTGTCTATGGCTCCGCTTCCTAAGAAAACGAGGATAGGGAAGATGAGGTTTTCTTTCTTTATAGCAATCCCATCTTTTGCTTTTATAGAAGCAAGATATACCGCTACAAGCGCCGTTAGAATTCCTATAATCTTAAGGATGCCTAGAGATTCCCTGTAATAGAGTACGCCAAAAAGTATTGGGATAACCACACTCATTTTAGTAGCAACAGAAACTACGGAGAGTCCGCTGCGTTGCGTGGTTGCTGCCATTAAGTTAAAAACAAGAATAAATAAAACACCCAGCGCTGCAGATGCATAAAACCAAGATTGCTCAGCAACCATCGAGATAGTTGTTGGTCCGTCATATAATAGCAAACCGCAAGAACAGGCAATCACATAATTTACAATAATAGCGTGTAGTGTGTTTACATTAAACGTTGCAAAAAGTTTAAAAACCACAAATATGAAACTAGATGCAGCAATACTAAGAAGTAGGTAGATCAATGATGAGAATTTTTATAGTAGTGAAGCGTATTGTCTAAAATAGTGTCTGTTTTTTCTAATAGAAAATACTGCGAGAGTTGAGGTGCTTTTGTGCCTTTAGAAAAACTAATGTTACCTTTAAAAATACGTGCCTCATCCCAGAGATTTGTATCAATAAAATGTTGTAATGTCTGCGCGCCACCTTCTACAATTACAGATTGGATTTCTTTATCATAAAGCGTCTCACTTATGAGTTGAGGATCTGTAGATGCTATTACAAGTGTCTCAGCTTCCTGATTAAAAACGGTAAGGTTGTTATCTAGATTTTCTTTAGTATCAATAACAACTCGTAGTGGGTTTTTACCTTCCCAATCTCGCGTGGTTAGACTAGGGTTGTCTTCTAGCACGGTTTTTCCTCCTACTAGGATTGCCATTTCCTCGCTACGCCATTTATGCACCAGTTGTCTCGAGTAGGTATTTGTTATCCAGACAGGTTGCTGCGCATCTCGTGTTTTTGGAGCGATAAAACCATCTGCGGTTTCTGCCCATTTTAAAATGATATAAGGCCTCTTTTTCTCGTGATAGGTAAAAAAACGTTTATTGATTTCTTGGCATTCTTTTTCTTGAATTCCTACAGTAACATCAACACCTGCTTGGATTAATCTCTCAATGCCTGCACCGGCTACTTTAGCAAACGGATCTATAGTGCCTATTACTACTTTTTTTATACTAGAAGCAACTACAAGATCTGCACAAGGCGGTGTTTTTCCCCAGTGCGAGCAAGGTTCTAAAGATACATATAAGGTCGATTGAGCTATAAGATCTGGGGTATTCGCTTTCGCGAAAGCGATACAATGTACCTCTGCATGACTTCCACCATAAGCGCTCGTATAACCTTCGGCTATAATCTTGTTGTTGTGCACGAGTACTGCTCCCACAGATGGATTAGGCATCGCTGCCGGTAGTCCATTTTTTGCTAGCGCAATACAGCGATTTATATAGGTGTTATGTATCTTCACATCACAAAAATAACCCTTTGTAAGTGATGGACAAACCAATCATTAGACCGATTAAACAAGAAGATAATTCTCAAGTTGCAGCCGTGGTAAGAAAGGTACTTGTAGATCTAGGTGCTCCTAAGGTGGGAACTGCTTATGCAGATGCTGCTTTAGACACAATGTATGAACATTATAGCAGACCAAAAGCCGAGTATTTTGTGGTGGAGGATAATGGAGTAATTATAGGTTGTGCAGGTGTTGCACAGCTGGATAATTATGATGGCAACGTGTGTGAATTGCAGAAAATGTATTTTCTAGAAGAGGCGAGAGGCCGCGGTATAGGGTCGCAAATGATGGATGCTTGCCTCAATCAAGCTCGTGATTTTGGTTTTGAGCAATGCTACCTAGAGACCATGCCTTATATGGAGGCGGCTCAGAAGTTATACAAGCGCACAGGTTTTAGATATATAGACGGTCCTATGGGTGATACAGGACACTTTTCATGCCCTATACACATGATTATTGATTTATGAATATAGACGAATTTCGCATCGATTTCAGACAGCAACTCGTAGGTATGTACGAGCTAGAAGAGGTAGAAAATCTATGTTTTCTTACGCTAGAACATGTGCTGAAAATGAATAGGGTAGAGATCTCGCTTTCGCGAAAAATGGATATCTCCACATCAGGTCTAACTCAATTAAATGAGGTCACTAGCAGATTATCTCGTAGTGAGCCCATCCAATATATTATAGGCAACACAGAGTTTTATGGGATGGAATTTCAAGTAAATCCGGCTACCTTAATACCTAGACCAGAAACCGAAGAGCTCGTTGAGTGGATTGTAACAGATAAAGGTGAGAGCTTTATTAAGAGCGAAGCGCAAGAAAAATTGAAGGTCCTTGATATAGGAACTGGCTCTGGATGCATAGCGATCTCGCTAGCAAAAAATATATCAAACACACATGTTGAGGCGATTGATATTTCTCAAGATGCCCTTGCAACAGCATATCAAAATGCCAATAAAAACGAAGCCGACGTCACTTTTTACAATCAGAATATTCTTGAAGTAGAAACCCTCGAGAAGCGATATGATATTATCGTGAGCAATCCTCCGTATGTGCGCATGCTCGAGAAAAAGGAAATGAGGGATAATGTGCTCAGTAATGAGCCAGACAGCGCGCTCTTTGTAACAGATGAGGACCCATTAGTTTTTTATAGAAAAATAGGCGAGTTAGCTTTTAAAGCACTCGAGCCCCAAGGTTCATTATATGTTGAGATTAATGAATATTTAGGCACTGAAACTGTAACCTTATTTGAGAAGGTAGGTTTTAAGAAAGTGTCTTTGAGAAAAGACATGTTCGGTAAAAACAGGATGATTAAAGCAAGTCGTTAATTACGATATAATACGAATGGTAAGATGGTAACGTGACCTATAATCTCGCCAATAATTAAATACACATTATGAAATTAAATGCACTATGTGTCTATTGCGGGAGTAGCGCAGGGACAGACCCAGAAATCGTAAAGCAAGCAACCTTACTAGGAGAAACACTAGCAGAGCGAGATATTACGTTAGTATATGGAGCTGCCAAAATTGGTATTATGGGCGCCGTAGCCCAAGGCTCACTGGATCATAAAGGTAAGGTAGTAGGTGTGATTCCAGAATTTTTAAAAATTAAAGAAGTAGTACATACTGGTCTTACAGAACTTATCGTAAACGAGACGATGCACGAGCGTAAGATGGAACTGCAAGAACGTTCTGATGGTTTTATAACCCTACCAGGAGGTTTTGGGACTATGGAAGAACTTTTTGAAGTGCTTACATGGAGCCAACTAGCATTACACCAGAAGCCGGTAGGCATGCTTAATGTAAATGGCTTTTATGATGATCTTCTAAGTGCGCTTAGAAATATGGTAGATAAAGGATTTTTAAAGCAAGAAAATTATGATATCCTTCTTGTAGATACTACGGTAGATGGGCTTCTTGATCAGATGGAGAATTTTAAACCTATGGCAATGCCTAAGTGGTTGAAAGCTTCACTAGAATCTAAGAAGTAATAGAAAATCATCATTCTTTAAAGAGAAAATCAATTACATACACTGTTTGTAAGTGGTTAATTAAACCTCCGATATTCTCTGAATATCGGAGGTTTAATTTTTAATTTTGTTATTATGACAATAGAAGAGCAAATCCTCGCTTTACGCAACGAATTACAAACACATAATCATAGTTATTATGTGCTGGATACACCAACGATATCAGATTTTGACTTTGATCAAAAATTGAAGCAGCTAGAAACGCTAGAAGCGGCTCATCCAGAATTTGACGACCCTAACTCACCTACGCATCGTGTAGGTGGAGCGGTGACTAAAAATTTTGAAACTATTGTACACGAGCACAGAATGTATTCTCTGGATAACTCATATTCAAAAGAAGATCTTGAGGATTGGGAAGCGCGCGTAAAGAAAATGGTAGATGGAGAGGTGAATTACACCTGTGAGCTTAAATACGACGGGGCCTCCATAAGTCTCACTTATGAAAATGGAGAATTGCTTAAGGCAGTAACCAGAGGAGACGGTTTACAAGGAGATGATGTGACTACAAATATTAAAACAATAAAGTCGGTTCCTTTAAAATTGAAGGGTGATTATCCTGCGAAGTTTGATATACGAGGAGAGATTGTATTGCCATGGGAAGGTTTTCATGCCATGAACGCAGAGCGTGAAGAGCTAGGTTTTGAGCTCTATCGCAATCCAAGAAACACAGCCAGCGGGTCTTTAAAATTACAAGATAGTGCTGAGGTTGCTAGAAGACCTTTACAATGTTTATTGTACAATATTACAGGTAATAATCTTGGGATTGCTACTCAAATGGATAGTTTGCAGAAAGCTCGCGATTGGGGTTTCCGTGTTCCTGAGGCGGCAAAACTGGCAAAGAATATTGATGAGGTGCTAGAGTTTATCAATCACTGGGATGTGGCACGACACAACTTGCCTTATGAGACAGATGGTGTTGTGGTAAAAGTTAACGGATTACAGCAACAAGAAGAATTAGGGTATACAGCAAAAGCTCCGCGATGGGCAATGGCGTATAAATTTAAAGCAGAACAAGTTTCTACACGCTTGCGCGAAATAACATACCAAGTAGGTCGCACAGGGGCCATCACACCAGTTGCAAATTTAGATCCTGTCGAACTAGCAGGAACTACCGTAAAACGAGCTAGTTTACACAATGCAGATCAAATAGAGCGATTAGATATACGAGAAGGTGATGAGGTATTTGTAGAAAAAGGCGGCGAGATAATCCCCAAAATTATAGCAGTAGATCTTACAAAGCGCCCAGAAAATTCGCAACCTACAACATATATTACTGAGTGTCCAGAATGTAGCACGCCGCTAGTGCGTAAAGAAGGAGAGGCACAGCATTACTGTCCTAATGATATGGGTTGCCCTACGCAAATAGTGGGTAGAATACAGCATTTTATATCAAGAAAAGCAATGGATATAGACGGGCTGGGAGGAGAGACGGTAGCGCTTTTAGTCAAGGAAAGATTAATTACAAACTATGCCGATTTGTACGAGCTCACTGTTGCGCAATTATTACCACTAGAGCGCATGGCGCAAAAAAGTGCCGAGAACCTAGTGAATGGTGTCCAGGCTTCTGTGAAAATTCCTTTTGAGAAGGTGTTGTTTGGTTTAGGGATACGATATGTAGGTGAGACTGTAGCAAAGAAACTAGCTAAACATTATAAGTCTATTGATGCTATTATTTCGGCAACAGAGGAAGAGCTGGTTGCTGTAGATGAAATAGGAAGTAAGATTGCAGAGAGTGTAGTGGGTTTTTTCGCGAAAGCGGAACATATTACACTAATACAGCGATTACAATCATACGGAGTGCAACTAGAAATATCTGCCGAGAAGCTGGCAAATCAATCTGATAAATTGGGAGGATACATATTTGTAGTATCTGGCGTTTTTGAAATGCCTCGCAACGAATTAAAAAAATTAATAGAAGATAATGGCGGTAAAGTGTCTAGTTCTATTTCTAGCAAAACAACTTATGTTGTAGCTGGAGATAAGATGGGACCTAGTAAACTACAGAAGGCAGAAAGTCTGGGCGTGACTATTATTTCTGAGAGCGAATTCTTAGGTCTAATTAAAAATTAGCCTAATCCAAATAACAAGTTGCTAAAGCGTGTTTTAGTTATCAATCAAAAAGATTAAAATCATTTAATAAGGAACAATTGTTTTTTTTGAGATTTTGAGGTGTTATTTTTATGGATGTCTAATTACTAATAGCAGCATATATCATTTTCTAAGATTAAAACGGAGGCTAATCTTTGAAGTGTTGATGAGTTTTTTATTTCAAAAAAGTGATCGAGTGGCAGCTATTTTAGCATGTGAGGTATCTCAGAAAATAGTAACTTAATGATGCTTTTTTACGCAAACGATTTAGTGTAAAATCTTGCTTTTTAAAACATAAAAACATGGGTGTCAATGGTGTAAAATGGTTATTTTTTCTAAATTTGCACCATCAATAAATCAGACAACATACCCGGACACAGTTATAGACTAGCTGCAATTACAACTACAATTCTTATTTTAATTGTGACACTTGCTTTGGGTTTAAGAGCGTCTTTTTATTTGTATCCAGTATTTGCAGTACTACTGTTCTTGTATGTTTATAAGGCTACATATAAGTTTTGTATTCCATTTCTGATTACGCTACTATCAGGAATGATTGCTGAAATATTTTTTTTAATTGATTTTAGAAAATATACTAACATTGTATCTATTGCAATGATCGTTTGTTTTTTATCCATGCTTTATGAATTGCGAGGAGTGATGCAATTTCAAGTTAAAAATTTTCCAAAACACTTAGTGTTTGAGATATTTCTAGGTGTTTTTACAGTAATTACTTGGATAAGTTTCCTGACTTATAATATTCAACCAGAAATAGCAGATCTGCCTATATTTGTAGTTGCCTTTGCAGCACTACTCATTTTTATATTTATACTGTATGCCATTCCTTTGTTTAATAAGCAGCCATCAAATGTGTTGCTTACTTTTGTGGCCACAGCGGTATTAGTAGAATCTACATTTGCATTTGTTTATACTTTTGTTCTTGACTTTCATTTTTTTTTGTTAGTCACGCTGTTTTGTGCTGGTATTGCTAAAGTAATTTTTGGTGTTTTTTTAACCCGAGTAGATACTGCAAAGCGAGTGGACGATGATTATATCTAGTGATGCTCATTGTATGAGTTTAGTATAATTTTTACACGTCAAGAACAAGGCTTGATGTTTTGAGATTTTTAGTCTCATCAAGATAGAAATCTATTCTTCCTAAATTAATTCCTCCCCATCCTACTTGATTAACAAGAACAAACTTTTCATCTTTATTTTGAACGATCGTTGGTTTTTCTAAAAACGTATGTGTGTGACCTCCTATTATTAAGTCAATTCCCGCAGTCTGTGCGGCGAGGGTAAGGTCTGAAATCTTGTTATCACTATTGTATGAGTATCCTAAGTGTGATAAACAAATTACAATATCGCAATGTTCTTTGTTCCTTAGTGCATCTACGGTATCTGTTGTTAATTCTATAGGATCTAGATAGGTGGTTTCCTTGTACATTGTCTTATTCACAAGCCCATTTAATTGTATGCCTACACCAAAAACGCCTATACGCACGCCATCTTTTACAAACACTTTGTAAGGCTTTGTGAGACCATCCATGATGGTATTTGAAAAATCATAGTTTGAGGAAAGTAACTCGAAGGAGGCATTAGGGATTTGTGCAGCAAGACCACCTATTCCATTATCAAAATCATGGTTACCTATAGTGGCTGCATCATACCCCATCATAGACATAAGTTTAAACTCAAGTTCACCGCCATAAAAGTTAAAATAGGGTGTACCTTGAAAGATATCTCCAGCGTCTAGAAGAAGTGTGTTTGGGTTTTCTTTGCGCACATTTTCTATAATTTGCATTCTACGGGCGGCTCCACCTAGATTAGGATATTTAGGATCGTTAGATGGAAATGGTTCCACATGACTATGTACGTCATTAGTATGCAGTATGGTGATGTGTTTTTTATTTGAGTCTAAGAATGAGCTGTTGGTCATTCCCATAGTTAGACCACCTAGTCCTATAAGGCTGCTTGCAGCTGCTGTCTGTTTTATAAATTTTCTACGTATCATTTGCTGTCTCTTGTAAATCTGTTATCTCTTACTGGGGCGATAGTATCATACTTTTTAAAGTAGTCTATGAGTACATTTCTAATTTTATAATCTAGAGGCAGCACACTTATAGGATTTTCAAAGAAGGTCATGTTATCTCCTCCATTCATGAGGTAATCGTTGGTTGCTACAAAGTAGGTTTCATTATCAAAAACTTCTTTACCTTGGACTAGCGCTTTTTCTATTTCACCATCTTTAGATAGCAATATTTCCATTCCAGAGAAGGGATGAGCGGTACCTTTTTTTAAATATTGAAACATGGCTTTCATTTGTTTTCCACTTAACTCAACGACCACTACTTCATTTTCAAAAGGCATAAGCTCGTAGGCTGTTCTTGTAGTAACAGATCCTTTGTTAAGTGCAGATCGTATACCTCCATGATTTAAGAGTACAGCGTTAAATGGATATCCTGTTCTTTTTTCAAAAACTGGATTCGTCATTTCATAAACGGCATCTGCCATCATATTGCCTAGTGCGGTATTGAGTTCGCCGTCTTTTTTTGAGTAAGACGCAGGTGCCTGCGCTAGTACATGATCCATTTCTTCTTGGATAGCATCTTTATAAGGTGTTATAAAGGATGTAATAGCTGCGTTTTCTCCAGTACTATTTGTAACGGTTATAAGATTGCTTTTTATGCGCTCTGGTTTGTAGTGATGTTCTTTCTTACAGGAGACGGCTGTTGTATATATAACAATAGCACTAATGATAGTTATAAGCGTGGCTCTCTTCATTTTTATGGCATAAGTAGCAGGATATTTTGGCTACATTTGTATGAAAGTAAAGTTACATGTTTTTAAACGGATTAAAAGCAAAATCTATCCTTAAGCAAATAGAAAAAAACCTTAACCAGCGCGATTATACGCCTAGTCAAGTTACTCCGCATGCAATCGCTTTGTTGCAAGATAAAACAAAACCCTTTGATCCGGTATTACTCATCAAGTTGCTTAACAAGTTAGGACTTACACATAAGGACGCTGTTACTCTAGAGTATGTAAAAAATATCACAAAGGATCAAAAAGAGCTCACAGCTATCTACTCAGATAAGCATTTAGGATGGAAAGGAGTATTTAAAACATCTTCTCTTGAAGATTTTAAAAAACAGCGTTTTGATATCCTTATAAGTTATTATCACTGTGATGCGCTTGCTCTAAGAGCAATGACGGCTATGTCTAATGCGGTTTTAAAAATAGGGATCTCTGCACAAATGGAAGCTGTAAATGATCTTACTATTCATGTGCATGAGGGGCAAGAGGCAGTTTTTATAAAGGAATTTGAAAAGTATTTAAAGATTTTAAAAGTTATACATTAATGAAAGAGTTGATAGGAACGGGTGTTGCACTGGTAACACCATTTCACAAAGATTTATCTATAGATTTTGATGGACTTACACGTCTTATTGAACACTGCATAGCTGGTGGAATTAACTATCTAGTAGCACTAGGCACCACTGCCGAGACTGCAACACTTACCTTGAAGGAAAAGGGACAGCTAGTTGCGCATATTATAAAAATCACAAATAAGCGTATACCTATTGTGTTAGGGGTGGGCGGTAATAATACAGCAGCCATTGTAGAAGAGCTAGCGACTGGTGATTTTAATGGCATCACAGCTATTCTTTCTGTGTCTCCTGCTTATAATAAACCTACACAAGAGGGAATCTATCAACACTTTGCAGCCATTGCAACAGCGACTACATTGCCTATCATTTTGTATAATGTACCAGGAAGAACTTCTAGCAATATGCTGCCTAAAACATCGGCAAGACTAGCTAGTGATTTTAAAAATATTATAGCGATAAAGGAGGCGGTAAATGATATGGGGCAAGTATTGCAATTACTACACCACGTTCCAAAAGATTTTGTCGTTCTTTCTGGAGATGATGCACTAGCCTTATCACTAGTTTCGGCAGGGGGTAGCGGAGTGATTTCTGTAATAGGTCAAGGCTTACCAGCTTTGTTTTCGCAAATAATAAATGATGGTTTAAATAACGCTTTCGCGAAAGCGTACCAAAAACACTTACCTCTATTATCCATGATAGATTTAATTTTTGAGGAAGGGAATCCTGCTGGAATCAAATCATTGTTATCTCACCAAGGAATTTGTGAGCGTTACGTGAGATTGCCATTAATGGCTGCCAGTGACACGCTACATGAAAAAATAGGAAACGAATTATCGAAAATCCAAAGAAGTTAAACGTATCATAACAAAATAAATAGCAAGAAGAAAGCGTTTATTTTTGAGCACTATTAATTTAGTTATGTTATGTAATTGATTTTACGTAGTTTTGCCTGCTGTTTCAGACCCTTATGAAGAAAATATTTTTCCTATTAGTTTCCGTAATTTTACTAAGCTCTTGTTCTACCTATCAAGATGTCCTTAAGAATGACGATATCAAAGCAAAATATGAATTTGCAGACTCCATGTATACTCAGGGTAAATACAAGAAGGCACTTAGGCTATGGGAGCAAATAGTTCCTTTGTATAGAGGAAGACCTCAAGCAGAACGCGTTACTTATTTATATGCAAATACCTTCTATGAACTAGGGGATTACTATAGTGCAGGTTATCAGTTTGAGCGTTTTGTAAAATCATTTCCTCAGAGTACAAAAAGAGAGGAAGCAGCCTTTAAGAGTGCAGAGAGTTATTACAGACGCTCTCCTAGATTTAACTTAGATCAAGGGGATACTTACATAGCACTAGAGAAGTTACAGACATTTATTAATGAATATCCAGACTCTGAACAAGTAACAGATGCTAACGCAAAGGTTCAAGAACTTAATACAAAACTTGAACGCAAAGCTTATGAGATAGCAAAAGGGTATAATAAAATAGGAGCTAGTAGAGCAACATTTCCAAACGCTATAAAAGCATTTGATAATTTCTTGCTTGATTATCCAGGGTCTACATACAGAGAAGATGCTTTGTATTGGAAATTTAACTCTGCTTATCAACTAGCAATGGGAAGTGTAAAACGCCGTCAAGTCGAACGACTAGAAGCTGCAAAAACAGCTTACAATGCATTAGAAAAATATTATCCTCTAGGTAAATATACCGAACAGGCAGCAAAAGAACTTGCAGAGATTAATGAAGCACTGCAAGCAAAAGATCTATTAAATTAAAGATGAATACTATGAATATCAAGGACATTGATGCACCTTTAAGTACTACAACTATAGATAAAAATCTTGTAGATGCACCTACAAATAATATCTATGAAGCGATATCTATTATCGCAAAACGTGCTACACAAATCAACACTGAAATCAAGAAGGAATTATCAGAAAAGTTGGATGAATTTGCAACATTTAATGATAGCCTTGAAGAGGTTTTTGAAAACAAGGAGCAAATTGAGGTTTCAAAGTTTTATGAGCGTCTTCCTAAAGCTCATGCGCTTGCTGTGCAAGAGTGGTTAGAAGATCGTATATACCATAGAGACACTACGGTTACAGAAGAAGGTAAAAGTAACGACTAGATAGATGTCAGTTTTAAGCGGTAAAAAAATACTTTTAGGAGTTACCGCCGGCATTGCAGCATACAAAAGCGCCAGTCTTGTGAGAGCATTCATAAAGGCTGGCGCTTCTGTGCAAGTAGTAATGACAGAGGCGGCAAAGGAATTTGTAACTCCACTTACGTTGAGCACACTCTCTCGTAATCCGGTTCATTCTTCATTTACGATAGAGGGTGATGAGAACGCGGTATGGACAAATCATGTAGAGCTAGGACTATGGGCAGACTTTATGGTCATAGCTCCAGCGACAGCAAATACACTTTCAAAAATGGCAAATGGAGCATCAGATAACTTGCTTCTTGCAACGTATTTAAGTGCAAAATGTCCAGTATACTTTGCACCTGCAATGGATCTGGATATGTATATCCATCCATCATCAGAAAATTCTTTTCAAAAATTACAGTCCTATGGGAATATAATGATAGCAGCCACTAGTGGTGAGCTAGCATCTGGTCTTGTAGGTAAAGGTAGAATGGCAGAGCCAGAAGATATTGTATCATTTATAGAAAAGGATGTGCTAAACAAGCTTCCCTTTAAAGGAAAGCGAGTGATGATTACAGCAGGACCTACCTATGAGGCTATAGATCCAGTGCGTTTTATAGGAAATCATAGTAGTGGTAGAATGGGTGTAGAGCTGGCCCTTACGGCTGCACATCTAGGTGCACAAGTAGAGTTGATATTAGGGCCTAGTGCAATAAAGGTTACACATAGCGCTATTACAGTGCATAATGTGGTTTCTGGTGCCCAAATGTATGATGCTGCACATGCAGTTTTTAAAGATGTAGACGTAGCTATCGCATCTGCCGCGGTGGCAGATTATAAGCCTACGACAGTTGCCACAGAAAAAATAAAAAAGAATGATAGCTCAATGAGTATCGAGTTAGTGAAAACTAAGGATATTCTGGCTTCTCTTGGAGCAATTAAAACGCATCAATACCTACTTGGCTTTGCACTTGAGACTCAAAATGAAATCGAAAATGCACGCAAAAAATTAAAGAAGAAGAACCTTGACGGTATTGTTTTAAACTCCCTCAATGATAAAGGTGCTGGTTTTCAGACCAAAACTAATAAAATTACGTTTATTGATAAAGAAGGTACTGCAACAGCTTACGAGCTAAAGTCTAAAGCTGCAGTATCTATTGATATATTTGATAAAATAGCAGCCCAAGTATTATGAGAATATTTTCATTATTAATCGTTTTATTATTATCACTAAACACAATGGCACAAGAGCTTAATGCTGTTGTTGTTATTAATGCAGAGCAAACTAATAGAGCAGATCTTCAAGTGTTTAAAACCTTAGAGCGAGCACTTACTGAGTTTGTGAATAACACAAAATGGACAGATCGTAGGTTTAAACAGCAAGAGCGTATAGATTGTTCTTTTAATATAATTATCACACAACAAGACGGAAATAATTTTAGAGCATCTGTCCAAGTGGGAGCATCGAGGCCTGTGTACGGTTCTAATTATGATACACCTACTTTTAATTTTAATGACAGGCAGTTTGATTTTGAGTACACAGAGTTTCAGCCCTTAATTTTTAACCCTAATACGTTTGACTCAAATCTAGTTTCTGTTATGACATTTTACATTTATACTATTATAGGTATGGATGCAAATACGTTTAAGCTCAATGATGGCGATAAGTACTTTCAAGAGGCAAAGCAAATCGTTACCACTGCACAACCTAACGGTCAGACAGGATGGAGTCCACAAGATGGACAACAATCAAGATATCGATTAAATGATGATTTACTTTCTCCTAACTTTAGGGAGTTTGCAGGAATCATGTACAGTTATCATCGTACAGGACTTGATTTGATGATAGACAATAAAAAGCGTAGTAAAGAAGCACTATCTACAACACTGTCACAATTTAAATCTTTATATCAAAAAAGACCTAATAATTTCTTGACACGTGTATTCTTTGATACCAAGGCAGAGGAGATTGCTTCGATTTTTTCATCTGGACCTTCTGTAAATATTACAACACTTGTAGAAACACTCAATCAAGTAGCGCCTACAAAATCTAGTTTCTGGAGAGAGATTAAGTTTTAGCATTAAAATACTTATCATAATCAATGTTTAAAATTCCCGTCTTGCGGGAATTTTTCATTAGCTTTAATCGACCTTTGTAAATATATAAGGTTTAAGATTAATTAAATATTCATAACTCTTGCTTACTTCATTATCTATAAAAAATTATGCACTTATCCAGTCTGTTCAACTTAGATTTGATAAAGGTTTTACTGTAATTACAGGTGAGACGGGTGCAGGTAAATCTATACTTCTTGGTGCTTTAGGACTTATTACTGGAAAAAGAGCAGATATGTCTAGCGCTGGAGATACTACCCAAAAGTGTATTGTAGAAGCAGTTTTTCATATAGAAAGCTATCATCTCCATCCTTTTTTTAAAGAGCATGATCTTGATTATGAAAGTGCAACCATCGTAAGAAGAGAGATTTTACCTTCTGGAAAAAGTAGGGCTTTTATAAATGATACTCCTGTCACACTGGCGCAACTTAGCATACTAGGAGCGAGGCTAGTTGATATACATAGCCAGAATAAAACATTGCAGGTAGTAGAAAATGATTTTCAATTTGAGATGATTGATACGTTTTCAGATAATCTTAAATTGCTTGGGCAGTATCAAAAATCTTTTACAGCATGGAGACACTTGCAGAGCGAATTAAAAGAGTTACTGGAAAGAAAAAAGCAGGCACGGTTAGAATATGATTACCAGTCATTTTTATTTACAGAACTAGATGAGGCTTCTTTAAAAGAGGGAGAATATACCGCGCTAGAAGAAGAACTTAATACGTTAAGCAATGCAGACGAAATTATGCAACAGCTAGCTACAGCGGTTCAAAATATATCGTTAGATGAAAGTGGAGCAATAGATCAACTCACTATGGCAAGAGCAGCGCTATCTAAATTAAATAGCTACGGCACTCAATACACATCTATCTATGAGCAATTAAATAGTGCGCTATTAGAGATTGAGGACATAGGTAGCTCACTAAGTGAAATGTCTGACGCGGTAGATGCAGACCCTGTGACACTAGAACGGCTTAATAATAGAATGCAATTACTACATTCATTACTCAAAAAACATCAAGTAGCCACCGTAGAAGAGCTCATTGCTATAAGAAATAATCTTGATAATGATTTGCAAGATATCGCAGGCGTTGATGATAAAATCGAAGCGCTAGAGGCTACAATTAAAACTCAAAATGAAGAGGCAACATTACTTGCTACACAACTTCACAAAGAACGGGCTACTGCAGCACCTCTATTAAAGTCATTAGTAGAAAAATTGCTAGTAGCCTTAGGCATGCCTAATGCCCAGTTTCAAGTGTCACTTACTACACAAAAGGAACTTCATGCAACAGGTAATGATACCTTAGATTTCTTGTTTTCTGCAAACAAAGGTAGTGACCTCAAGCCCCTAGGTAAGGGTGCTTCTGGTGGAGAGCTATCTAGAGTCATGCTAGCTCTTAAAGCGGTGTTAAGTAAGCATAAGCAATTACCTACGCTTATTTTTGATGAAATAGATACTGGAGTAAGTGGAGATATTGCAGTAAAGATGGGAGCTATTCTTAAAAAAATGGGTCGTACCATGCAGCTCATTAGTATCACACACTTACCGCAAATTGCAGGGCAAGGAGCTTCTCATTTTAAAGTATATAAGAAAGATACAGATGAGCGTACACAAACATTTATTGAGCAACTAGACGAAGATGGACGTATTGTGGAGATAGCGGCAATGCTAGGAGGCAACCAGAAAAGTCAAGCAGCTATAGACCATGCAAAAAATTTACTTAATTAAGATTTTTTACGTAGAAACTACGATATTTACACACTTCTAGAAATAACAAGCTAGAGAGCAAACCATAACACATCAAACCATTAATAATATTATGAGTTATAATTTACTTAAAGGAAAACGCGGAATTATTTTTGGAGCATTGGATCCTAATTCAATCGCCTGGAAAACCGCAGAGCGTGTGCATGAGGAAGGAGGGACTTTTGTTCTTACAAATGCGCCTATTGCTATGCGTATGGGACAGATTAATGACCTTGCCGAAAAGACAGGGTCTCAAATCATTCCAGCCGATGCAACCTCTCTAGAGGATCTTGAAAATCTTGTAACGAAGGCTCAAGAAATCTTAGGGGGCAAATTAGACTTTGTTTTACACTCTATCGGGATGTCTATAAATGTACGTAAAGGTCGTGCTTACACAGATCAAAAATATGACTGGACACAAAAAGGTACAGATGTTTCTGCAATGTCATTCCATAAAGTGATGCAAACGCTTTATAAGCAAGATGCTATGAATGAGTGGGGAAGTATCGTTGCACTTACTTATATGGCGGCACAACGTGTATTTCCAGATTATAATGATATGGCAGATAATAAGGCATACTTAGAGTCTATCGCGCGTAGCTTTGGTTACTTTTACGGTAAAGAAAAGAACGTACGTGTAAATACAATATCACAATCTCCTACACCTACCACTGCGGGACAAGGAGTAAAAGGATTTGATGGTTTTATTGCTTATGCAGAAAAGATGAGCCCGCTAGGTAACGCTACTGCTCAAGATTGTGCAGACTATACCATTACATTATTTTCAGACCTTACAAAGCGTGTGACTATGCAAAATCTTTATAATGATGGCGGTTTCAGCAATACAGGTGTAAGTAATGAGGTGATGGAAGCCTTTATGAAAGCAGAAGGTCACGAATAGATTTTTTTCTTTTATGCTTTCGCGAAAGCGTACTAAAAACACTTCAAAACCATCGATATATCCTCGGTGGTTTTTTGTTGTTTACCCATTGTGTAACCGTTAGCTTTGTTTTCTATGCAATTATCATATTCCTTCATTGTACCCGTTTTTAATCGTCCAGATGAAATTGCCGAATTACTTGCAAGTTTTAATGCGCAAGAGGCTACAATTCCTTTTGAGATAGTAATTATTGAAGACGGCTCTACCATCACTTGTGAACATGAAATTGCAGCATATCCTCATCTAAATATCACCTATTTACCAAAGCCTAACTCCGGTCCCGGTAGCTCTCGTAATTATGGAATGCGACGTGCACGTGGTAATTACTTCATCATCTTAGATTCTGATTGCATATTGCCGCCTTCGTACATAAAAGTTATGGATGAACAATTACAACAAAACTATGTAGACTGTTTTGGCGGGCCAGATGCCGCACACCCAGACTTTTCTAACTTACAAAAAGCAATTAGTTATAGCATGACGTCGTTCTTCACGACAGGAGGAATAAGAGGTGGTGGAGAAGATACTGGTAAATTCCAGCCTAGAAGTTTTAATATGGGCCTTTCTAGAAAAGCTTATGAAGCTAGTGGTGGTTTTGGGAATATACATCCAGGAGAAGATCCAGATCTTGTGTTGAGGTTGTGGGAACTCCACTTTAAAACAGCGCTTATATCTAAGGCATTTGTATATCATAAGCGACGTATTTCTTGGAAGAAATTTTACACACAGGTTCATAAATTTGGGCTAGTAAGACCCATTTTAAATACATGGCATCCTACTTCTTCTAGAGTAACATACTGGTTTCCTACGTTATTTATGATTGGGTTTATAATGAGTGTGTTGCTGTTTGTTACCGGTAGTCCTATCGCAATAAGCTTGTATATCATATATAGTGCAGTGATTTTTTTACATGCGTCTATAATCAATAAAAGTATTGCTATAGGCTCTCTTAGTGTAATAGCCACGTGGATTCAATTTTATGGGTATGGTAAAGGTTTTTTGTCATCTATGGTTACCATAAGGTGGTTGCGCAAGGAGCCACATAGAAGATATCCATATCTTTTTTTTAATACCTAAAAATAGTTAAACGATTTATAAATTATGTTTAAAGGAATCAAAGTCAACAGTGTAAGTGCAAGAGAATTTTTTTTCTTTTTGTTGCTTACTACTATTGTTGCGACACTTATAAAATTTTCAAAAACATATAGTACGCAATATGAAGTTGCTTTAAAAATTACTAATGTTCCTCTGGACCGGACCATACAGACCATCACACCACAACAAATAAAAGTAAAAGCAGAGGGCTCAGGTTTTTCATTATTTACGAATGCGCTAGATGCCCCAGAGGTTGCTATTCCCTACGAGCAATTGCAGCGAGTTTCAAATAAAAATTTTATTTTTGATACTAATGAGAACCAGCAAGCTATAAAAAGTGTTATTAATGGAGAGCTTTCAATAATTTCTATATCACCATCACAGGTTACTATAGTAGTAGACTCTGTTGCATCAAAAAAGATTCCTGTAATCTCTAAGGCAGTGTTATCTTATAAAACAGGTTTTGGAGGGAAAGATAAAGTATCTATTACTCCAGATAGTATTACAATAGTAGGACCTAGCTTACAATTGAATAGCGTAGAAAGTATTGTTACAGAAACAAAGGAAATAGTAAATATAAATAGTGATGTATCTAGTAATATAGGTTTATCACTGTCTACGCTTCCTAAGGGATTGAGAGCGTCTCACAAGGAAATAACACTTCGTCAAAATATTGCTAGGTTTACAGAAGGTAAAATAACCGTACCTATAACGGTACTAAATGATGCTGAGAAGCGTGTAAAAATATTACCTAAAACTGCCGAGATTATTTATCTCGTAGAGCTAGAAAATTTTGATAAAATTATACCATCAGATTTCTTTGTAACCTGTGACTATGAGACAGCAACTAAAGCAGACGCTTACTTAACGCTTAGTATTGCAAGAGAACCAAAAGGAGTGAAGTCTGCCAGACTCATTAATAAGCAGGTAAAATTTATTATAGTAAATTAGTATATGATTATTGTAGGTCTTACCGGAGGAATAGGAAGTGGTAAAACAACTATAGCTTCTTTTTTTAATGAACTAGGAGTACCTGTTTATGTGGCAGATATTGAAGCAAAAAAACTAATGAATACTAATCATTCATTAAAAGAGCAAGTGGTACACTTACTTGGTGAAAATGCTTACAAGGACGGAGTTTTAAATAGGACCTTTGTAGCAACCAGTGTTTTTAGTGATTCAAAGTTACTGTCAAGTTTAAACGGGATAGTACATCCAGCGGTAAAAACTCACTTTAAAAACTGGGCATCTACTCAACAGAGCCCATACATAATCAAAGAAGTTGCAATACTTTTTGAGAATGGTGGAGACCGAGATTGCGATTTTACCATTCTTGTTACAGCACCCAAAAGTACGAGAATAGCTAGGGTGATACGAAGGGATGATACGTTAGAAAAAGACGTGATTAAACGTATGAACGCACAATGGACAGATAATCGCAAGACAGCACTGGCAGATGTGACTATAGAAAACGTAGATCTAGAAGATTCAAAAGCTGCCGTAAGTCTCATTCACACTCATATTATGGAAAGAATAGATTACGGGTGGAAGTAGTAAGATAGCAGCTTGTTAACATTTGGTTAAACCGAAACGGCTTCAAATGTTAAAATCTTACTTTTGGATAGTGAATAAAAAACTGTTTTACTTATTAATTATTCTTATGAGTTTATCACTCATAGGTATCATCTTTGTACAAGGTTACTGGATCACCAGTAGTGTTGAGACAAAGAGAGAGCAATTTAGTTTTAATGCTAGACAAGCACTCTCTGCGGTTGTTGATAAAATTGAAAACAGAGAACTAGAAGATTACTATTACCCAGTGCAAAATATGGTAGATAGTATTGGAGTTCCAGATGATCTCACCTTTGACGAATACTTTTACCTCAATGAAGATTTAGTAAATAATGAACTTACATTATATACAAGTGGTATTCTTCAGGAAGATTTTAAAATAACTGCACCGGGATTTATAGGTGAAAAAGGGGATAGTATAGCCTTTAAGAGATATGCAAACAGAAAATCTACACAAATTATAAGAAAGAATGATGTAGAAGGAGTGGGTGAGACCACATCAAATAGAATACAAGAATTCTCAAGACTTATTGATTACGAAAAATTTAGATTTTCTGATATTGTAAGTCAGATAGCTACTAAAATTCCTATTCATAAAAGACTTACGGCGGAGGAAATAGAACGTCTGCTAACCATAGAGCTTGTAGAAAGAAACCTAGAGACAGATTTTGATTTTGGAGTTTATAGTAATGATTTACTTACAAAAGTAAGATCTGAAAATTTTAAATTTAAAAAATCTGCACCTGGATATCGTGAACCTATATTTTTGTATAATCAAGATTTAAGCGATTACTCTTTATACGTGCAATTTCCAGGAGAAAAAAAGTTTGTAATTTCTTCTATTTTGGGGATGGCAGGACTTTCTATAATTTTTACATTAATTATTGTCATTGCTTACTCTAGTGCCCTTCACCAGCTTAATAAACAGCGTCAAATCTCTCAAATTAAGACAGATTTTATAAACAATATGACGCACGAGTTTAAAACGCCTATTGCGACTATAAATCTAGCCCTAGATGCTTTGAAAAATTCAAAAATCTCTACTAATTCTGAGAAAGTTACTTATTATCAAGGGCTTATAAGAGAGGAAAATAAGAGGATGCATGGTCAAGTGGAAAACGTATTACGTATTTCAAAACTTGAAAAAAATGAACTAGATATACAAAAGGAACGTTTAGATATGCATGAGCTAGTAGAAGATGCTAGTAATCACGTTCTTTTAATAGTAGAAGACCGTGGAGGATATATAGACCTTCACCTTGATGCAGATCGTACACCAGTACTTGCAAATGAGTCACATTTTACTAATGTTCTTGTAAATATCATGGATAATGCCGTAAAGTATACTCCAGAAGACAGAGCACCAGAGATAGATATATATACAGAAAACACAAAGGATTCCATCATTATCAAAGTGAAAGATAAGGGTGATGGTATGACTAAGGCAGTACAGAAAAAAGTATTTGAAAAATTTTATCGTGAGCACACAGGAGATATACATAACGTAAAAGGCCACGGACTGGGGCTTGCCTACGCAAAAAGAATTGTAGACGATCACCAAGGAGAAATCTCCGTCGAAAGTGAAAAAGGAATGGGAAGTACATTCATAATCAAATTACCACTAATATCATATTAATATGGAAACTGAAAATAAAAAGATTTTACTAGTAGAGGATGATCCAAATTTTGGAACCGTTCTTAAGGATTACCTAATGATGAATGACTATAATGTTACTCACGCAAAAAATGGTATGGAAGGGTTTGAAAAGTTTAAGAAAGACGATTACGATCTTTGTATCCTCGATGTAATGATGCCATATAAGGATGGATTTACATTAGCAAAAGAAATAAGAGAGAAAAACGAGGATATTCCTATTATCTTTTTAACGGCCAAAGCGCTTAAAGAGGATGTCCTCAAAGGATATAAGGTGGGAGCAGATGATTATCTCAACAAGCCTTTTGATAGTGAGGTACTACTCATGAAAATTAAAGCAATCATACAGCGTAAATCTGTAGACTCTGTGGCAGACTCTAAGCAGTTTGAATTTAATGTAGGTAACTTCCATTTAAACTCAAAACTACGTTTCTTAACCTATAAAGAAGAGGAGCCTATAAAATTATCTCCAAAAGAAAATGAGTTGTTACGCATGCTTGCACTTCATGAAAATGATTTGATGCCACGTGAACTAGCTCTTACAAAAATATGGAGAGATGACAACTATTTTACATCTAGAAGTATGGATGTTTATATTGCTAAGCTCCGTAAGTATCTTAAAAAGGATGATCTTGTAGAGATTTTAAACATTCACGGAGAAGGTTTCCGTCTGGTTGTAAAGAAAGATGATTAATTACCAATACAGGTAATAGTAATATTAGTGTAAAAAGAAACGCATCGCTTTATAGGCGGTGCGTTTTTTCATTTATAAAAGACTTTATTTCGTCAAAGTCTGTCTGGTAGTCAAACCAGTTAATCGTGGTATCACGACGATACCATGTCATCTGGCGCTTTGCAAAACGGCGCGTATTTGTTTTTATATTCTCAATAGCTCGATCCAGGGTTACTGTCCCGTCAAAATATTCAAAAAGCTCTCTATATCCTACAGTAATAAGGGCGTTGTTATGCTTTCGCGAAAGCAAACTTTCTACCTCTTCAACCAGACCGTTTTTAATCATAAGATCTACCCGTAAATTAATGCGTTCATACATTATAGCACGATCTGCTTGTAGTCCTATTTTAATAGTTTTAAAGTTACGCCTAGGTTTAGGTCTATTTCTATAATAAGAAAAAGGCTCACTAGCAGAAAGACAAACTTCTAGAGCTCTTATAACGCGTTGCGTGTTGTAAATATCTACTTCTTTATAATATGTGGGGTCTTTTTCTAATAATAGGGCTTGTAGTGCATTAATCCCTTGCTCCTCATGTATATTTTTAAGTGCTGCTCGCACACCTTCTTTTACTGGTGGAAAATCATCTAGGCCATTTATAACAGCGTCTACATACATTCCAGAGCCACCTACCATAACTAACGTATCATACTTTTTATGGAGCTGGGTGATCTTTTTTATAGCGTCTTTTTCATAGTGACCCACACTATAATCTTCATCTACAGAGAGGTGTTGTATAAAGTGATGCGTCGCCGCTGCGAGTTCTTCAGGTTCTGGAACTGCTGTGCCTATGTGCATTTCTTTAAAAAACTGTCTTGAGTCTGCCGAGAGAATCTCTGTCCGTAAATTTTGTGCAATTTTTATGGACAGTGCAGTCTTACCTATTGCGGTAGGGCCTACAATAGGGATAAGATATTTAGTCATCTGTATCATTAAGCGTGTGACCACATTTATGACAGAAATCTGCATCATCACGATGTTTTTTTGCATTACAGTTTACACAAGCTTGGGTGTTCATGTGTACGTAATCCTCACCATCTATAGTGATTTTGTCTGTGTTCATATCCTTTGCATACTCGGCGCTTACAATGCCAGTGGGTACTGCTATAATACCGTATCCTAAAATCATGATTATTGCAGCAATAAGCTGGCCTAGGGGAGTTACGGGTGCAATATCGCCAAAACCGACGGTAGTAAGTGTTACAATACACCAGTAAACACTTACAGGTATGCTTGTAAAACCACTTTGCTCGCCTTCTATCATATACATGAGTGTACCTGCAATAATACAGAGAATGAGTACTGCAAATAAGAAAATACTAATTTTTGCCCTACTATCCTTTAGTGCTTTTGAGAGTTTATTTGACTCTCCTACATACCTAGTAATTTTTAATATTCTAAACACTCGTAAAAGGCGTAGCGCTCTCACAGTAAGTAGCGCATTAGAGCCTATAAAGAAAAAAGCTAAGTACTGCGGTATTGTAGAGAAGAAGTCGATGAGACCATAAAAACTAAATATATATGTAGTTGGTTTTTTTATGGTAATAATCCTAGCAAAATATTCAAAGGTGAAAAAAATAGTAATGATCCATTCTCCTATTTCAAAAATATCATGATACTTAACATCTAGACTTTTTACGCTTTCAAGCATAACTAGTGCAATGCTGGCAAGTATGAGGATGAGTAATACAACGTCAAACAGTTTTCCGGCAGGCGTGTCTGCTTCGTAAATAATGTCGTGTAGTTTCCTACGCCAAAGTGATGTGCCTTCTTTTGTCAAAATATCATGTTGTTATGCAATCATTTAAAAGTACTGCTTTATCCTCTAGTGTGTAATCTGATCTAAGGGGATGATCTTAAGTCGTTTTCTACTACGACAGTAACTTTGTATAATATGTCTAGCATCTCTATTATCCTCCATGGGAGTTATGATAGATTTAAGCAGGTCTAGATTGTTGAGTTGGAAATGAAGGTCAAAGTATCCTATTCCCATAAAAACACCGTCCTCTATAAGCACTGCAGAGCGCTCGTCTGAGGAGCGACCGCGCTCCACAATTACCATACTCTTATTTTTATAACTATGTTTATCTAAGAAAGCCTGAACACGCAAGTTGTATAACTCTGGTGATTCTTCTCCTATACAAGCTCCATTACATTTTTTAATGGTGTAGTTAAAGCAGTTGCCACTCTTGTCATTATATAATGTTTTATGCTGGCATAAATCATAAGAGTCAATGATGCGCTCTAGATTTGCCTTTGAGCTCATAGCATTGCTGTAGGTTGTTATGGACTCTTTACGTCCGTCTGCTCTTTCAGTCTTAAGGTGTATATAGCCTTCACTGTCTGTATAGTGTGAGAGCTGTACCTTAAATTTAGTCCTGCGCAGAGCTCTGTTATACTTAGGTTTATGGCGTTTTATCTCTTCATTTTCCTTAAGTAGCGCAATAAGTTCTGTGCCTGTAGTCTTGTAGGTAACTGTTTCTACCTGATCCTGCATTTGTTTACTCTTACGGTTGTCATTTGTAAAATGTTGCGTAAGTCGTTTTTTTATATTCTTACTCTTACCTATGTAAATAATGGTGCCATTTACATTATGCATAAAGTATACACCAGTCTCAGACGGAACACTTCTTATAAGGTCCTTAAGTTTAGTATCCATGTGCTTCTTAGGAAAAGAGCGTATGGAATTATTTATAATTGTCTTCTCAGTGTCTTTTTCTAGAAGTAACTTAAAAAGCTTTACTGTAGCTATGGCATCACCATCTGCTCTATGTCTGTTAGACATGGTAATCCCTAGTGCTTTTGTTAATTTTCCTAAACTATAGCTGTTGTGGCCAGGAAGTAATTCTTGAGAAAGCTCTACAGAACATAAGGTGGTTCTTTCAAAAGGGTATCCAAGCCTGTCAAATTCTAAGCTCAAAATACGATAATCAAATTGTGCGTTATGTGCAACAATAATACATCCTTCTGTAATCTCAATGATACGCTTTGCTACTTCATGAAACTTTGGAGCATCGCGTAGCATCCCGTTATTAATGCCAGTAAGTCCTACTACAAAAGCTTGTATAGGTCGTTCTGGGTTAACCAGCGTAATAAACTGATCAACAATTTCATGTCCATCAAATTTATAAATGGCAATTTCTGTAATACCTTCTTCGTTGTACTTACCGCCAGTGGTCTCTATGTCTAGTATTGCGTAAATATGCTATTTTTTAAAATTCCAATGATTAGGGAATTATGTTATATTAAAAGTAAATAGGGTCTTAAATAATTGGGATTATCTAGCCCCAAAAATACTGCTTCCTACTCTAATCATAGTGCTTCCATGATCTATTGCGAGTTTATAATCACCACTCATACCTGAGGAGAGTATGGTGAGATTTGCGCTTTCGCGAAAGCGTAAAAACAATCCTTCCAGCAACTCAAACTCTGCAGAAACCTGTTCTTCGTTATCTGTAAAGGTTGCCATTCCCATGAGTCCTACAACATTTACGTGTGGATAGTTTTTTAATGTGTTTTCTTCAAAAAGCTTAACGGTTTCTTGTACGTCCATCCCAAATTTTGAATCCTCGCGGGCTATTTTAACTTGTATAAGAATGTCAATAACTCGATTATTTGCTGCTGCTTGCTTATTTACTTCTTTTATGAGCTTTAAACGATCTACAGCATGAATGAGGTTCACATAAGGTGCCATATATTTAACCTTATTTGTTTGAACATGACCTATCATGTGCCATTGGATGTCTTTGGGCATTTCCTCCCATTTATCTGTCATTTCTTGAATTTTATTCTCTCCAAAAATGCGTTGCCCAGTCTCGTATGCTTCCATAAGGTCTGATACAGGTTTTGTTTTTGATACAGCTACAAGAGTAACCTTTGAAGGAATGTTTTCGCGAAAGCGTAATATATTTTCTGCTATACTCATTAAAATTCGTAAATAGTTACGCCACTGCGTAGTTTAGGTTCAATATACGTACTTTTTGGTGGCATTTTTAATCCAGCGTCTGCTATTTCTTTTAACTCGTTTATGGTTACTGGAAGCATGCCAAAACTCACGGCAAACTCTTTATTATCTATGCGGTCTTTTAAGCTAGAAATATCTCGCCTTCCATCTACGTATGTGATGCGATCGTCATTTCTTAAGTCTATGATTCCTAAAATAGGTTTAAGTACAGTCTCGTACAAGATATGCGTATCTAGTCTATCCAGCGGAGTATCAAAAGTGCGCAGGCGATGTCTTAGATAAAGGCTGTAATAAGCGCCATCTAGATACATGCTAAAATGATGTTTCTTTGACGGTTTATAAGGTGTAGCGCCACGATTTTCAATCCTAAAATTACTATCTAGTGCGATCAAAAAGGCTTCTCTATCTAGCCCATTAAGGTCTTTTATAAGTCTATTAAATTCATAAATAAGTAACTCAGACTCTGGAATGAGAAAACTCATAAAAGAATGATAGCTCTCTTGATTTTTTGGGTGGTTTTTAGAAAGTAATGCAGAGGAAGAAGATCTATGGTGGCCATCTGCAATGTAGAGGCTATCCATGCTAGCAAAAGCATGTTGCAGCTGTGCTATAGTTGCTGTATCTGTTACTGGCCATAAATGATGCGTATCACGATAGGTAGTTGTAAACTCATACTCTGCACGATCATTCATTACTTTATTGAGTATACTTTTGATCTCATCAGAATTTTTATAGGTGAGTAATACAGCCTCTGCATTAAATCCTACAGTGTCTAGATATTCTGTAAAAAGAGTCTCGCGATCTTCTAGTGTGTCTTCGTGTTTTTTTATAATGTCATTCTCATAGTCCTCTACAGAAGCACTAGCGACAATACCACAAAAGATGTTTTTTTCTCTGTCTACAATTCTGTAGACATAAAAGGCAGGTTGCTCCTCTTTTATAAAAATACCGTCATCCTTAAATTCTTGATAGCGATTACGCACAAGTTCAAAACGCTTTGTTCCAGTAATTTCTTTTTGAAATTTATATCCAGGATTAATAATATGCAGAAAGGAGAACGGATTTTGAGCCATCCTATGGTCACGTCCTACTTGATCATAAAATTGGTAAGCACGTGTGGCAACAAGGCCTACTTTATCTCTAGTAGGTCTCACCGCGTGGAATGGGAGAATTTTTGCCATGTTATATGTACTTAAGGCGCAAAACAATGCGCCTTTATTGAGCTTTGAGTAGTGTGGAGATTATGAAGCAAACATTGCTGCGACTTTTTCTGCCTTGCGACTTTCTTTATAATCGTAAAAACCTTCACTAGATTTTATACCTAATTTTCCAGCTCTTACCATATTTACAAGCAGTGGACAAGGTGCATATTTCGGATTTTTAAATCCGTCGTGCATTACCTCAAGAATAGATAGACAAACATCTAGGCCTATAAAATCTGCAAGTTGTAATGGTCCCATAGGGTGCGCCATTCCAAGTTTCATAACCGTGTCTATTTCATAAACGCCAGCCACACCATTGTATAGTGTTTCTATAGCCTCATTAATCATAGGCATGAGGATACGGTTTGCTACAAAACCAGGGTAATCATTAACCTCCACAGGTACTTTACCTAACTTTTGAGAAAGGCCCATGATTGTTTTTGTAGTAAGGTCGCTTGTATTGTAACCTCTTATGATTTCTACAAGTTTCATGATAGGCACAGGATTCATAAAGTGCATACCTATTACTTGGTCTGGACGTTCTGTAACAGCCGCAATTTGAGTAATGGAGATGGACGATGTGTTTGTAGCAAGTATACAAGAGTCACTTGTTGCAGCATCTAGAGATTCAAAAATCTTTAATTTTAAATCTACATTTTCTGTAGCAGCTTCAACTACTAACTCTGCATGTTGAACACCTTCTGCAAGGTTTGTGTACGTAGTGATGTTATCAAGAGTTTGTTGCTTTTCTATAGCGGTAATACGCTCTTTGGCAACCATTCTGTCTAGATTTTTTGAGATAGTACTGATACCGCGATCTAGTGAATCTTGAGAGATATCTACTAGTTGTACTTGGTAACCACTTTGAGCAAAGGTGTGTGCAATACCGTTGCCCATTGTTCCTGCTCCTATAACTGCTATATTTTTCATAAATGATGTACTTAGTATATTCCTTTTAAAAAAGGACTTGTGTGTTTGAATGTGTTTCTCTAGAAGTCTGCAATAATCATTTTTGCTACTCGTAAAGCTTCGGTTCCAGCTTCCAGTGATACAATTGGGATGGTGTTTTCTTTTATTGCTTTCGCGAAAGCGTCTAGCTCATCAAGTATCGCGTTATTGCTAGGTACATCTGGATTGTCAAAATAAATTTGCTTCTTGATTCCTTCTGCATTCTGAAGAATCATCGCAAAATCATCTGGAGTTTCTGGAGCATCTTTCATCTTTACAACCTCCACTTTTTTCTCAAGAAAATCTACCGAAATGTATGCATCTTTCTGAAAGAAACGTGCTTTACGCATGTTTTTCATAGAGATACGACTCGCTGTGAGGTTTGCAACACAGCCGTTTTCGAATTCAATGCGGGCATTTGCAATATCTGGAGTTTCTGATATGACAGATACGCCACTTGCGTTCACACTTTTTACAGGGCTATTTACAACACTTAATATTGCGTCAATATCATGTATCATAAGGTCTAAAACCACAGGAACATCTGTTCCTCTCGGGTTAAATTCTGCAAGTCTATGTGCTTCTATAAACATAGGGCTTTTAATGGAATCGCTCACAGACATAAATGCCGGATTGAATCGCTCTACATGACCTACTTGACCTAAAACACTATGTTTCTTTGCAAGAGTGAGTAATTTTTCTGCCTCCTCAACGGTGTTTGTTATTGGTTTCTCAATAAAGAGGTGCTTTCCAGCTTTAATGACCTTTTCTGCACTTGCGTAGTGATAGGTGGTAGGCGTTACTACATCTACCATATCACAAGCGTTGATTAAATCTTCTTCGGTCTCAAAAGCAGTATAGCCAAATTCTTGAGAGATGGCATCTCTAACCTCTTTTGAAGTGTCGTAAAAACCTACAAGATCATAGTGTTCAGAAAGGTTAAGAAGTTTTAAGTGTATTTTTCCCAAGTGTCCAGCACCGAGTACGCCAGCTTTAAGCATAGTGTTTGATTTTTATACAAAAATAAGGTTTTAGATACTTTTTAATAGGATACAGTTTTCTACAAAGGAGATTTTTTTAGAACGGTTGTAAAATCTTACAGATTGGTACATTAATTTTCCAACTTTTCTCCTAATTTAGTAATCCATGAAAGATACTACTCGCCACCAGGGAAAACGCCGCCAACTTGTTCAAATATTGAGAGATAAGGGAATCACAAATGATCTTGTTCTTAATGCAATTGGGAAGATTCCGCGTCATTTTTTTATGGATAGTAGTTTTGAGCATCATGCGTATCAAGACAAAGCGTTTCCTATCGCTGCAGATCAAACCATCTCACAACCATATACCGTTGCTTTTCAAAGTGAATTAATGGAGATTAAGAAAGGACATCAAGTTCTCGAGATAGGAACGGGAAGTGGCTATCAAACTGCGGTGCTTTGTGAGCTAGGAGCAAAGGTGTATTCCATAGAACGCCAGCAGGAATTGTATAAGAAAACCAAGTTATTTCTTACAAAGCTAGGCTATAGGCCACGTTTTTTAAGTTTTGGTGATGGATATAAAGGGTTACCATCTTATGCGCCTTTTGATAGTATTATAGTGACAGCAGGAGCACCTTTTGTTCCAAAACCGCTACTTGCACAACTCAAAATAGGAGGTAGGCTTATTATACCCGTAGGTGATGACCCGCAAATCATGCAGCGCTACATACGCACGTCTGCTACTTCTTTCGAGAAAAAAGAATACGGCGAGTTTCGTTTTGTGCCATTATTAGAGGATAAGAATTAGTGCGTTTATAATGAAGTAATTTTATAAAACTATACTAAAGAGATACCTTTACATAACTATGGAATTTTCTTCAAAACTACTTGAAAATGCGGTCTATGAAATGTCTCAACTCCCAGGGGTGGGCAAGCGTACTGCGTTACGATTAGTACTACACCTATTGCGCCAGCCAGAAACACAAACACATCACCTTACAGAAGCGTTAAACACGATGCGAGACACCATTAAGTTTTGCAAGAAGTGTCATAACATATCAGACGTAGCGTTATGTGAGATATGTGCAAACTCTAATAGGGATGAAAGTATCGTCTGCGTAGTAGAAGATGTAAGGGATGTAATGGCCATAGAAAATACAAGTCAGTATCGTGGTTTATATCATGTATTGGGAGGTAAAATAAGTCCGCTAGATGGTGTAGGACCTCAAGATTTAAATATTTTTTCACTTATAGAAAGAGCAAAAAGTGGCATCGTAAAGGAAGTTATTTTTGCACTAAGCTCGACGATGGAAGGAGATACTACTAACTTTTATATTTACAGGCAACTGGAACCTTATCATATAGCGACCTCAACCATTGCTAGAGGCATTGCTGTAGGTGATGAGCTCGAGTATGCAGATGAGGTAACGTTAGGAAGAAGTATTGTGCACCGTATTCCTTTTGAAAATTCTTTAAAAAATTGAATCAATATCTCACAAAGATTAGTGGTGTTTTATCATCAACTAATCAATACTTTACCGTTATAAAACCACAAATCTTTTAAGCTTTTTGCAACTCTCCATAATTATTGTAAACTATAATGTGATGCATTATCTAGAGCTTTGTCTAGACAGTGTGATAGAAGCTGTTGCCTTCATTAATGCAGAAGTGATAGTGGTAGATAATGCCTCTATAGATGGCAGTGTACAAATGGTTAAAGAAAAGTTTCCAGTAGTAAAAGTGCTGGAAAACAAGGTGAATAAAGGTTTTTCTACAGCAAATAATCAAGGAGTGGCAATTGCACAAGGAGCATATATATGTATCCTCAATCCAGATACTGTAGTGCCAGCCAGTGTGTTTTTAAATTTGCTAAAAACTACAGCACAAAAAAAAGATATAGGAGCTCAAGGAGTGCGACTTGTAAATGGAAGGGGTCATTATTTACCAGAAAGTAAGCGCAATATCCCTACACTACGCGTTGCGTTGCTCAAGATGATTGGGTATGGAGCTTCTTATTATGCCGCGCATATACCTGATGACGCTAGAGGGAATGTAAATGTACTGGTGGGCGCATGTATGTTTATGTCGCGCAGTCTATATGAAGAAGTAGGAGGATTTGATGAGCGGTATTTTATGTTTGGAGAAGATATAGACCTATCATACACTATTAAAAGTGCAGGCTTTAGTAACTTTTATATAGGTGACGAAGTTATTCTTCATTTTAAAGGAGAAAGTACTATTAGAGATAAACGTTATCGTCAGTATTTTTATGGAGCGATGCACTTATTTTATAAAAAGCACTTTAATAATAATAAGCTCAGTAGCTATCTTGTAAAAATAGGTGTGAGACTGGCGCAATGTAAATCGGGCTTTAGCGAGCAATCTAAGCAGTTATCTAGAAATAAAAAGGAGTCTATCATCACAGATTATGTGTTGGTCACAAATCATAAATCGATAGGTCTCGCTTTTGCGAAAGCGGTAACAAAACCGGTAGCAACTACAAGCACCATGCATGTTCCAAAAGAGGGGCAGGAGTTTATCTATGATGCATCATGTATCCCGTATAGCGATATTATTAAGGAAATTATAACACATCGCAATAGTGGTGCTACCTATAAAATCATCCCTAAAAACAGTACTTTTGCAATAGGTAGTAATAGCAGCCAGGGAAAGGGCGATGTGATATCGTTTAATAGAGATTAATAACTTATTGTCACTATTGGATTGTTTTAATTACTATTTTTGCAAAAACAAGTATTAAAAACAGCTACATTTTACGAATATGGCAAGATTTGAATTAAAGCTACCAAAGATGGGAGAAAGTGTTGCAGAAGCAACGCTTACAACGTGGTTAAAAGAAGTAGGAGATACGATAGAGGCAGACGAAGCTGTACTGGAAATCGCTACAGATAAGGTAGATAGTGAAGTTCCTAGTGAAGTAGACGGTGTTTTAATAGAAAAACTGTTTGAAGTAGATGATGTTGTTGAGGTAGGGCAAACTATTGCAATCATAGAAACGGAAGGTGAAGGTAGTGGAGATGCTACACCAGTGCCAGCCCAAAAAGAAACTAAAGAAGAAGAGGTTGCAGTGGCTGCAGTCTCTAAGACTGTTACTGCGGCAAAGGATGCCGTAGCAACTCCTGTAAGCTCTGGAGACCGCTTTTACTCGCCTCTAGTGCGCAACATGGCGAAGGAGGAAGGTGTTGATCAAGCAGAGCTTGATGCAATTGCAGGTACGGGAAAAGATGGCAGAGTTACTAAGGATGATATGGTGTCATATCTTTCTACTCGTGGTACAGCTCAAGCTAAACCCGTTCCACAAAAACAAGCGTCTACTGCTGCAAAAACTGCTCCCGCAGTAAAAGCTGCACCAGTAAGTGTAAATGGTGAAGATGAAATCATAGAGATGACGCGTATGGGCAAACTCATTGCGCATCACATGGTAGCATCTGTACAAACAAGTGCACACGTTCAGTCTTTTATTGAAGCAGATGTAACAAATATCTGGAACTGGAGAAAGAAGCACAAAGATAGCTTTAAAGCAAAGGAAGGTGAAAACTTAACTTTTACCCCTATTTTCATGGAGGCTGTGGCAAAAGCTATACGTGATTTCCCTATGATTAATATTGCTGTAGATGGTGATCGTATCATTAAGCGTAAAAACATAAACCTAGGTATGGCAGCCGCCTTACCAGACGGTAATCTTATAGTTCCTGTAATTAAAAATGCAGATCAGCTTAACCTTGTAGGGATGGCAAAATCTGTTAATGATCTTGCGGGACGTGCTAGAGATGGAAAGTTAAAACCAGATGATACTGCTGGAGGAACTTACACGGTAACAAATGTAGGAACCTTTGGTTCTATTATGGGAACTCCTATTATCAATCAGCCGCAAGTAGCAATTCTTGCGCTAGGAGCAATACGTAAAGTACCTGCAGTGATAGAAACTCCAGATGGTGACTTTATAGGCATACGTATGAAAATGTACCTCTCACACTCTTATGACCACCGCGTGGTAAATGGAGCACTAGGAGGACAGTTTGTAAAACGTGTTGCAGAGTATCTAGAAGGATTTGATGTAAATCGCGAAGTATAGTAAAGCGATTAATAAATACATAAGTAAAGGCGCAACGAGAGTTGCGCCTTTACTGTTTTAATAAACAAGTACTATTTTTTAATAAAGATTAGTTCTTTGTTAATCCTTTCCAATCATATTCACGTATAAACTTTTTGATATCTACAATACTCCAGTGTTTTCTGCCTTCAAACATCACTACAGGTAGATCAATGATGCCGCCTTTATAATTTGCAGTTTTGAGATGATCAAACATAAAGTTATGTACCTTATTATTTGTGCTTACATCAAGTACACGATATTTATAATGATTTTTATTTAAAAAATCTGTGAGTAGTTTGCATTTATCGCAATCTGGTTCTGTAAACACAGTAAGTTCGTCATTGTTAAGAGGTCTTATATTTACAAAAGTCTCCCTGTTTTCACCTTTTCTTCTAGATATATCTTGAAGCTCGTTTTCATAGGTAAAAATCTTGGTATACGTTTGCTCAACTCCCTTAAGCGGTATGAGTGTGATCATAAGTACCTTTGAGTTAGGTGGGAGTTTTTTTATAACAGGTCTGTCTGCACTTCTTCTAAAGCCTTCTCCTTGTACAATTAAAAACGCTTCTTGTTCCTCGTCTGTATTGTTTTGAGCATAGAGCAACCATCTTTTGGGCTGTTTATCTTCTACAAGCTCCACGGGCGGTACATTATTTTGTTGCGCTTTCGCAAAAAATTGAAACCCTGATACCAAGGCTATAAAAAGTAACAGTGGTAATCTATTCATGTATTTTAGGAAGTTTTAAATGTTTGACTACTCCATTTTCAGATTCAAAAAACTGAATGTATGTTGGCTGCGATTTTAGAGATTTATTGCGATGTGATTTTTTAAAGAAGCGAGCCTTCGTATTATTTAAGTCAATATTATATTGCTCGTTAATATCATCCTCGGTGGTTGTAAAAAGCACAACCTTACCTTCCAGCGTCCAGCTGCCACGTGACCACCAGTGCTCTGCTTCTTGACCTTTAAGTTGTCTGAAATTGTGATACTCAAACCTGCCATTTGGAGATAGGGTAAGTGATCGTGTGAATTTTGTACTAGTATTAAATTTTGATGATTCTGAGGTGGTTTCAAATCCTTTACTATAAACTCCAGGGATATCTTCTGTTGTAAATGCTGAGATTTGTGCAGTTCCCATTTTTGCGAAAGCGAAATTGAAAACCAATACAACCACTAGTAAAAATTTGTTTTTCATAATCATCTTAAAATCAAAAGATGTACCAAGATACAGAATCTACCATTTTTATTGAAAGAGGGAGTTAATTTTGTAGATGGAAACAAGTATTTTTGTGTCATGCAATTAAAAATTACAAGACCCATTTGCTTTTTTGACCTTGAGACTACTGGAATCAACGTAGCCAAAGATAGAATTGTAGAGATTTCTATCTTAAAGGTGTTTCCAGATGGAAGGGAAGAAGAGTTTACAGAACGTATAAATCCTACAGTGCCTATTCCTGCGGTAACAACTGCAGTACACGGAATAAGTGATGCAGATGTGGCAGACAAGCCTACATTTGCCGCGCGTGCAAAGGATGTTTATGATATAATAAAAGATGCAGATCTCGCGGGATTTAATTCTAATCGATTTGATATCCCATTACTAGTAGAAGAACTACTGCGCTCAGGGATTGATTTTGATATGAAAAATCGTAATGCCATTGATGTGCAAAACATTTTTCACAAGATGGAGCAGCGCACACTTGTTGCGGCTTATAAGTTTTATTGCGGTAAAGATCTTACGAATGCCCATAGTGCCTCTGCCGATACTTGGGCAACTTATGAGGTGTTAAAATCACAGCTTGACAGATATGACGAGTTAGAGAATGACATGAAATTCTTAGGTGATTTTAGCACGCGTAAAAAGCAAGCAGATTTTGCGGGTTTTATAGGCTATGACAAGGATGATGTAGAGATTTTTACCTTTGGAAAACACAAGGGTAAAAAAGTGGAGGAGGTGTTAGATAATGAGCCAGGATACTTTGGCTGGATTCAAAATGCAGATTTTCCTCTTTATACTAAGAAGGTGCTTACAGCCATAAAACTGCGTAAACTTAATACTAAAGCATAGCTTATGAAACTTATATGTATAGGTCGTAATTATGCAAAGCACATAGCAGAGCTAGAGAATGAGCGTCCAGAACATCCTGTAGTTTTTTTAAAGCCAGACTCTTCAATTTTGTTAAGTAAACATCCGTTTGTGATACCGCCATTTTCTAATGATGTGCATCATGAGGTAGAAATTCTTGTAAAAATTAAGAAGATAGGGAAGTATATAGATGAGAAATACGCTAGCACGTATTATGATGAGATAGGTCTAGGTATTGATTTTACAGCTCGTGACTTGCAGGCACAGCTTAAGGAAAAAGGATTGCCATGGGAGAAAGCAAAAGGCTTTGATGGCGCTGCTGTAATAAGTGCAAAGTGGTTACCTGTGTCAGACTTTAACACGGTAGATGATATTTCCTTTCGTTTAGAAAATAATGCTGTTACAGTTCAAGAAGGATCTACTAGCGAAATGTTATGGAAAATTGATGCTTTAATAAGTTATGTGTCTCAGTATTTTACACTTAAGATAGGAGATATTATATTTACGGGAACGCCTGCAGGAGTTGCGCGAGTACAAGAGAATGATAAATTAAAGGGGTATATAGGAGAGGCAGAGATGTTCTCTATAAACGTAAAATAAGAGATGTTGAGACATTATAATCTAGAAAAAGTAAGAGAGATTGCTGGTGATGATGAGGATTTTGTAGGAGTTATTGTGGCGACTTTTTTACAAGAAATCCCGCCAGATTTAGACTCTATGCAAAGTGCTATTGCAAATAATAACCACAAGATGGCGTACCAATTTGCACATAAAATGAAACCTAATCTTGATATGTTTGGGATTGATTTACTAGATCAAATCAAAGCAATGGAGAAGTGGAGTGATAGTAATAAGCCTACCTCTGCTATACAATCTAAACTTGATGATATTACCACAACACTTGAGAAAGTGCTCATTGAGCTTCAAGAAGATTTCTAAATGAAAGCAGAAATTATAACGATAGGCGATGAGATTCTCATAGGCCAGATTATAGATACTAATAGTGCATACATATCATCTGCTCTTAATAAAATAGGGGTTTCTATATACCAGATTACTTCTATTCAAGATGATGAGCATCATATACTAGAGGCATTTACCGCCGCGCAGTCTAAAGTAGATCTTGTAATTATTACTGGAGGCCTAGGACCTACTAAAGATGATATTACAAAGCATACTATATGTACATATTTTAATGATGAACTAGTACTCAATCAAGGAGTGCTAGATCATGTAGCTCACCTTTTTAAGGAATATATCAAAAAGCCCATGCTTGATGCAAATAAGACGCAAGCCATGGTGCCTAGTAAGGCAAGCGTATTGATAAACGAGTTTGGGACAGCCCCAGGAATGTGGATTGAGAATGATAACACTATCTTTGTCTCTATGCCTGGTGTTCCTTATGAGATGAAGGGACTTATGGAGAATGAAGTGCTGCCGCGTTTACAAAAGCAATTTAAACTTCCCTACATACTGCACAAAACATTTCTAACTTATGGAATGGGTGAAAGTGCTATTGCGGAGCGCATAGAGCTTTTTGAAAATGAACTTCCAGTAGCTATTAAACTCGCATATCTTCCATCTTTAGGTCGCGTGCGCTTACGCTTGTCTACATCAGGTACTCAGAAAGAGCAGGTTGAAGCGGCAATGGAAGAGCAAGCAGCAAAGTTGTTGCCCTTCATAGAAGATATTTTTATAGGATATGAAAGTGATGGAGCATTTGAGCAAGTTATAGCACGTTTATTTATAGATAAAGGAAAAACACTAGCCATTGCAGAGAGTTGTACTGGAGGGCAAATGGTGGAACGTTTTACAGCACACAGCGGCGCTTCGCAATACTTAAAAGGTAGTCTAGTTACCTATGCTACACAATCTAAGGTTGATATTTTAGGTGTAGATCCAGAAGTGATAAAAGAACATTCTGTTGTAAGTGCGCAAGTAGCAGAGCAAATGGCTGTAAATGCTAGAAAATTATATAAGGCAGATATTGGGATTTCAACTACCGGTAATGCAGGACCTTTAAAAGGAGATAGTGATGCAGAGGTGGGAACGGTTTATATAGGTATTGCTACAGAGAACGGTGTTACGGCGCATCATTTTATGATGGGTAATCACAGAGAGCGAGTAATAGGTAAGGCTGTAAATAAGGCCTTAGAGTTACTTAAAGAGGAGTTGCTCTCTAAGTAGATGTTATATTAAGAGTGCGCTTTCGCGAAAAAGTGCCATTTCAGTGCTTGCGCGAGACGAAATAAAGAGTAAAAGTAAAGAAAAGTGAAAATCACTTGAAGAAACAGAAAAAAAACTACGAATAAGTTTTGTTGTGAGATATAAAATTATGTATTTTTGCAGCCTGTTTTGAAATAACTATTTAAAGTTTTAGGAATGTCTAGAGTTTGTGAGCTTACAGGTAAGAAAGCGATGGTTGGAAATAATGTTTCCCACGCGATGAATAAGACGAAGCGTAAATTTAACGTGAATCTTATGAAAAAACGTTTTTACCTTCCAGCAGAAGATAAGTGGATCACGTTGAAAGTATCAACGTCTGCGTTAAAGAATATCAATAAGAAAGGAATCGATGCGGTTGTGAAAGAGGCACGCGCAAACGGGTTCTTAACTAAATAATCCCATAAAGAAACACCGAGATGGCAAAGAAAGGGAATAGAGTACAGGTAATCTTAGAGTGCACAGAGCACAAAGCGACTGGTCAACCAGGTACGTCAAGATATATCACGACTAAAAACAAAAAGAACACACCGGATCGTATGGAGTTGAAGAAATTCAACAACGTATTGAAGAAGATGACTGTTCATAAAGAAATCAAATAAGTTATGGCAAAGAAATCAGTAGCATCTTTACAGACAGGATCAAAGCGTTTAACTAAAGCGATTAAAATGGTAAAGTCTCCAAAATCTGGAGCTTATACATTTGTGGAAGCAGTAATGGCTCCAGACCAAGTAAGCGATTTCTTAGCTAAGAAATAAGTTATACTATAGAATATTTGAAAACCCGCTTCTTAATAGAAGCGGGTTTTTTGTTGCCTAAGATGTTTGATAAGGAGATATTCTGGATCAAGTCCAAAACTTGTGGGATTTCGGGATCATGCAAAAATAGGGATCAAGTCCAAAACTTGTGGGATTTCGGGATCATGCAAAAATAGTTGTAAGTCTAAACAAGAAGAAATCTACATTCCTTACTCCTCTAAACTGCGCTCTAAATGCCTTGATTTTAGCATTAAATGATTCGGCAGAAGCATTGGTACTTCTATTGTCGAAGTAGTTTAG
>Ga0114955_1000151_pt1 | contig 47742 bp, 45 predicted proteins | sample Porto_5metaG_FD_87302 | JGI IMG/M metagenome (GOLD analysis project Ga0114955, IMG submission 87302) | Marine algal microbial communities from Porto, Portugal - Porto_5 metaG | ecosystem: Host-associated > Algae > Red algae > Unclassified | place: Portugal: Porto | collected 2015-02-02 | reverse complement strand
GATGATTTTTAGCTAAAAATCATCGCGCCCCCTGCTTGCCAATTCTGAGGGAGGGTGCCAGGACTTGCCCATGGATAACCAAAAACAATCACGGCCTATCGCTGGGGTCGGCTGGATGATCGTCACAGGGTTGATGTTCGTTGGCGTTACCGCGGTCGTAAAACATGTCGGTAACGGGGTGCCCGCAGCGCAGGCGGCATTCTTGCGCTATCTACTTGGGATCGTCTTTCTGATCCCAATGATTAAGCCGATATTGGACGCGCATCTGACGAAGCGTCAGATTACGCTATTTGCCTTTCGGGGCATCGTTCACACTATTGCCGTGATCCTTTGGTTCTTTGCTATGGCGCGCATTCCCATCGCCGAGGTGACCGCGATGAACTATCTTTCGCCAGTCTATGTCTCGATCGGGGCGGCGCTGTTTTTGGGAGAACGTTTACCACCGCGCCGGTTGGCCGCTGTGGTTGTCGCGCTGATCGGCGCGCTCATAATCCTGCGGCCAGGTGTCAAAGAAATCGAACCAGGCCATATCGCGATGCTGGGGACCGCAGTTTGTTTCGCCATTGGCTATCTGATCGCAAAGCAGTTGTCTGGTGAAGTCTCGGCCCCTGTGATCGTTGGCATGCTGTCCATCACGGTGACTATCGGCCTTGCCCCAGCCGCCATTGCGGTTTGGGTGACACCGACACTGCCGCATTTGGGTTGGCTGTTCTTGGTCGCATGCTTCGCGACCGCTGGCCACTATGCGATGACGCTGGCTTTTGCCGCCGCACCACTGACTGTCACCCAGCCTGTGACGTTCCTACAGTTGGTATGGGCTGTGCTGTTGGGGGCTGTGGTGTTTGGCGAAGGCGTTGACGGCTGGGTGATTTTTGGGGGCGCTGTGATTATGGCGTCGGTCAGCTTTATCACTTGGCGCGAAGCTGTCGCGCGTCGGCAGATTACCCCGCCGGTCACAGCCACAAAGGTGTGACCGGCGAAGGTTGTTTTATTCTGCTGGCGTTGTCGGCGCGAGCCGCGCAAGAAGCGAACTTTGGGTGATCTGACCAACTGGTGCACCGTTTTGGGTGACTTGCAGTGCTTCGGTTTCTATCTGTGAGATGATGTCATTCACAGGCGTTTCAACGTCGATCTCCGGCCCGTCACAGGTGCCATCGGTCATCACATCACGCGCGGTAAGAACGCCAAGCGGGTTCATATGTGCGACAAATTCAGCAACATAGTCGTTCACCGGGTTCGTAAAGATGTCACGCGGCGTGCCGCATTGTACGATCCGGCCACCTTCCATAATTGCAATCCGGTTGCCGATTTTGAACGCTTCGTCCAAATCGTGGCTCACAAAGATGATGGTGCGGTTGCGTTTCTTTTGCAGGTCCAGCAATTCATCCTGCAATTTGGTGCGGATCAGTGGATCAAGCGCCGAGAAGGGTTCGTCCATCAGTAGGATTGGGGCATCGGTCGCGAACGCACGGGCCAGCCCAACACGTTGCTGCATGCCGCCGGATAGTTCACCGACCAGTGCGTCCGCACGATCCGCAAGCCCAACCAATGACAATTCTTCGATCACGCGCTTGTTGCGGGCAGCCTTATCCATGCCAGCCAGTTCAAGTCCAAGCCCAACATTGTCGCGCACGGTGCGCCACGGCAGCAGGCCAAACTGTTGAAACACCATAGCAACGTCGTGCAGTCGCAATTCGCGCAGTGTTTTTTTGTCGGCGTTGGTGACGGATGTCATGCCTTGCGATGTCTTGATCCGAACATCGCCGCGCACGACGGGGTTCAGCCCGTTAACCGACCGTAGCAATGTCGATTTTCCAGACCCGGACAGGCCCATCAGCACAAGGATTTCGCCTTCTTCGACGTTCAGCGAACAATTGTGCACGCCAAGGATTTGGTCGGTGGCTGCGCGAATGTCTTCGCGTTCCTGACCTTCGTCCATCAGTGGTAGGGCTGACAGCGGTTTGTTCCCGAATACGATCGAGACGTTATCAAATTCTACAGCACTCATTTTGTGTTCACCCGCAGCATCCGGTCCAGCATGATTGCAACGGCCACGATAACAAATCCAGATTCAAATCCTAGGCCGGGGTCGTTACGCCCCAAGGCCTGCACGACAGGCTTACCCAACCCATTCGCACCCACATAGGCCGAGATCACGACCATCGAAAGCGACAGCATGATGACTTGGTTGAGACCCGCCATGATTTGCGGGAATGCATATGGCAGTTCTACTTTCCATAGGCGCTGCGAGGCTGTTGCACCGAAAGATTCAGCGGCCTCTAGCAGCGGGGTAGGGGTGTTGGACACGCCCAGGTATGTCAGGCGAATAGGTGCGGGCAGCACGAAGATCACCGTCGCGAATAGACCCGGCACCATGCCAAGCCCGAAGAATACGATTGCTGGGATCAGATATACGAAGGCAGGCAGCGTCTGCATCAGGTCCAAGATCGGGCTAAATGTTTGGTACAGCTTTGGGCGGTGCGCAAAGAAGATGCCTAGCGGCACGCCTAGCCCCATGCAAACCACACACGATGATAGCACTAGCGCAAGGCTGTCAGTCGTTTCTTCCCAGTATCCTTGGTTCACAACAAAAAGAAGGCACAACAGCACCAGCACGCATACTTTCCAAGAGCGCTGCAAAACCCATGTCAGGGCAATGAACAGGGCAATGATTAAGAACATCGGCGGCGTTTGCAGGCACCAGACAATCCCGTCGATCATCCAATCCAACCCGTCGCTTAGCGTGTCAAAAAATGCGCGCCCATAGGTCTTGAGCCAGTCCACGGCGGTCTCGGCCCAGTCTCCGACTGGTATTTTATGTTCTGTTAGCCAGTCCATCATCGTCCCTTTAGTCGTAATGAAAAGGGGACCGCGTCATGCGGCCCCCCAATCGATTTTTTTATTCAGCCAATGCAGCTGTCACAGCAGCAACCGCGTCGCCACCGTCTTTGGTTGTTACGCCGTCCAACCATGGTGTCCATGTATCAGCGTTGCCAGCCAGCCATGCTTTGGCTGCGTCTTCTGGATCAACGTTGTCATTCAGGATCGCACCCATGATTTCGTTTTCCATAGCGAGTGTGAAAACGAGGTTCTCCAGCAGCTTACCTGTGTTCGCACATTCAGCGACATAGCCAGCACGTGTGTTGGTCGCAACGATCGCACCACCAAGGTCCGGGCCAAAGTAGTCATCGCCACCGGGCAGGTAAGTCATTTCGTAGTTGGCGTTCATTGGGTGTGGTTCCCAGCCCAAGAATACAACAGGCTCGTCACGGTCGTTTGCGCGCTCAACCTGTGCCAGCATGCCTTGCTCAGAGCTTTCGACAACTTCGAAACCGTCTAGGCCGAATGCATCAGCGTCGATCATGTCCATGATCAGGCGGTTGCCGTCGTTACCTGCTTCGATGCCGTAGATGTTGCCGTCCAGCGCGTCTTTGGCTTGGGCGATAGATGCGAAGTCAGTGATGCCTGCAGCAACACCAGCAGCGTTCGTCGCCAGCGTGTATTTCGCGCCTTCAAGGTTTGTGCGCACTGTGTCGACTGTACCAGCTTCGCGGTATGTCGCGATGTCGCCTTCCATTGTCGGCATCCAGTTGCCCAAGAACACATCGATGTCGCCTTCGGCCATTGATGCGTAAGTGACAGGTACAGACAGGATGTCCGTTGTTGTCTCATAGCCCAGTGCCTCAAGCACAATAGACGTCGCCGCAGTTGTCGCGGTGATGTCTGTCCAACCTACGTCGGAAAAGCGCACTGTGTCGCAGTCTGCCAGTGCAGGTGCCGCAGCGCAGATCGCCAGTACGGACAAAGTTGATTTGAGTTTCATTTCATAGCTCCCAGTTTTGGATCTTTTTCTTGATTGACGAGTCAATAAAGAACAATCTAGTCTGCTTTGGCAACCTCACAGTGAGAATTAGATGCCAAAGCTTGGGATGGAACCTATCCGTCGCGCAGCGCTAGTGAAAGCGACGATTGACGAAATCGGTGCCGCAGGGACGCTGGATATAACGGTTAGCCGTATTGCTAAGCGTGCCGGAATGTCTTCTGCCTTGGCGCATCACTATTTTGGTGGCAAAGACCAAATTTTCTTGGCTGCAATGCGACATACGCTGACAGTTTATGGTGCCGAAGTACGCGGCGCATTGGCCATGGCAGACGATAATGTATCGCGATTGCAGGCGATTATTTGCGCAGGCTTTACGAATTCGAATTTCCGTCGCGAAGTCATTGCCGCGTGGCTGAATTTTTACGTCTTGGCGCAGTCCAGTGCGGAAGCCCAACGTTTGCTGACGATTTATCAACGCCGCCTACATAGTAACCTTGTTTATGACCTGCGCCCGCTGATCGGTGATCGCGCAGATGCCGCGGCCGAACGAATCGCTGGGCTGATTGACGGCCTTTACCTACGTCGCGGTCTTGACCAAAGCAGCGACATGGGAATCGACGCCACAGAACATGTGCTTGCCCTGCTGCAGGCCGAATTAAAGGAACACGCATGAGCCAACCAAATATCTTGATCATCATGGTCGACCAGTTGAACGGCACGCTGTTCGCTGATGGCCCTGCTGATTGGCTACATGCGCCAAACCTCAAAGCATTGGCCGCGCGTTCGACCCGTTTTAAAAACAGCTATACGGCGTCACCGTTGTGTGCGCCTGCGCGTGCTGCGTTCATGTCTGGACAACTGCCCAGCCGGAATGGAGTCTATGACAACGCTGCGGAATTTGCTTCCAGCATCCCAACATATGCGCACCACTTGCGTCGGGCGGGCTATCAAACCTGCCTATCGGGCAAGATGCATTTTGTCGGACCAGACCAAATGCACGGGTTCGAAGAGCGGCTTACCACGGACATCTACCCAGCTGATTTTGGCTGGACCCCTGATTACCGTAAGCCGGGTGAACGGATCGACTGGTGGTACCACAACATGGGTTCCGTCACCGGTGCTGGTGTTGCGGAAATCTCTAACCAGATGGAATATGATGACGAGGTCGCATATCACGCGACCCGTAAAATCTATGACCTGTCGCGTGGGCATGACACGCGCCCTTGGTGCCTGACCGTCAGCTTTACGCATCCACATGATCCCTATGTGACCCGCAAGAAATACTGGGACCTGTACAACGATTGCGAACATCTTGATCCGACAGTCGGTGAAATCGCTTACGACGATCTCGATCCGCATTCCAAGCGCCTGTATGACGCGATGGATGCCAAGAATTTCGACATCACACCCGAACATGTCCGTCGGGCACGTCAGGCGTATTTCGCGAACATCAGCTATCTCGACGATAAAATCGGTGAAATCCTGCAAACGCTAAAGGATTCGCGGCAAGAGGCGACCATCATGTTCGTGTCCGACCACGGCGATATGCTGGGCGAACGCGGGATGTGGTTCAAGATGTCGTTCTTTGATGGATCGGCGCGGGTGCCACTGATGATCGCAAGCCCGGACATGGAGCCGGGCCTGGTCGAAACCCCCGTGAGCACCATCGACGTAACACCAACGCTTTGTGATATCGCGGGCGTGGATATGTCCGAAGTCATGCCTTGGACCAGCGGCGAAAGCCTCGTGCATCTGGGGCAGGGCGGTGAACGCGATACACCTGTGGCAATGGAGTACGCCGCAGAAGGCAGCTACGCGCCGCTTGTGTCCCTGCGCTATGGCAAATGGAAATATAACCGCTGCGCACTAGATGCGGATCAGTTGTTCGACATGGACGCCGACCCGCATGAGCTAACCAACCTTGCTGACGTTGCCGAACACCAAGGCACAGTCGCACAGCTTCGCGCCAAATCCGAAGCCCGCTGGGACCTTGCCAAATTCGACGCCGATGTGCGCCACTCACAAGCCTGCCGCTGGGTCGTCTATGAGGCCCTGCGCAATGGTAACTACTACCCATGGGATTACCAGCCGCTGCAAAAAGCGTCTGAACGCTACATGCGCAATCACATGGACCTAAATGTTCTTGAGGAAGGCCAACGTTTCCCACGTGGCGAATAACCCCCCTCATCTTGTTTCAAATACTCCCGCCGGAGGCACCTGCCATGACCACACAACCTACCGCCAGCCACTTTATCGATGGCCAATATGTCGAAGACACCGCAGGCGAGGTGATCGATGTGATTTACCCCGCGACGGGCAAATCTATCGCGACCCTACATGCCGCGACCCCGGCGATTGTTGAACAAGCATTGGCATCAGCCAAGCGTGCGCAAAAAGAATGGGCCAGCTGGACCGCGACCGACCGTGGTCGTGTGTTGCGCAAGGCTGCCGACATCATGCGCGAACGCAACCATGAACTTTCAGTGCTCGAAACCTATGACACAGGTAAACCATATCAAGAAACATCCGTTGCAGATGCAACATCTGGTGCCGATGCGTTGGAATATTTCGGCGGGTTGGCCGCTAGCATTACGGGCGAACACATCCAACTGGGCGAAGATTTCGTCTACACCCGCCGCGAGCCTTTGGGCCTTTGCGTCGGGATCGGCGCATGGAACTACCCCACACAGATTGCATGTTGGAAAGCTGCGCCTGCGCTTGCTTGTGGCAATGCGATGGTTTTCAAACCGTCTGAAATGACGCCGCTTTGCGCGCTTAAAGTCGCAGAAATTCTGGTTGAGGCAGGCGCCCCTGCTGGCGTTTATAACGTGATCCAAGGCTACGGTGCAGTCGGCGCATCGCTGATCAGTGACCCACGCGTTGATAAGGTATCTCTGACTGGTTCAGTGCCAACAGGCCGCAAGGTCTATGCCGCTGCTGCCGAAGGTATGCGCCATGTGACCATGGAACTGGGTGGTAAATCCCCGCTGGTTATCTTTGACGATGCTGATCTCGAAAATGCAGTTTCTGGTGCGATCCTTGGCAATTTCTATTCCACTGGTCAGGTCTGTTCGAACGGTACACGCGTGTTTGTGCAAAAGGGCATCAAGGATGCGTTTTTGAAACGTATGACCGAACGGCTTGCGGGTATTAAAATGGGTGATCCACAAGACCCGGATGTGAACTTTGGCCCGATGGTCTCGGAACGTCAGCGCGATATCGTCGAAGGCTTCATCGCTAAAGGCAATGAGGAAGGTGCAACGCTTGTGACAGGTGGCAAACGTGTGGATGGCGAAGGTTTCTACCTAGAAGCCACAGTATTCGCAGACGTCACTGACAACATGACCATCGCACGCGATGAAATCTTTGGGCCGGTGATGTCTGTGCTTGATTTCGATACCGAAGAAGAAGTTCTAGAGCGCGCCAATGCGACCGAATTTGGTCTGGCCGCTGGTGTGTTCACCGCCGATTTAACCCGTGCGCATCGTATGGCCGCCGGTTTTGAGGCAGGCACATGCTACATCAACACCTATAACCTTGCCCCGGTTGAGGCCCCATTTGGTGGGTCGAAAATGTCGGGCGTCGGGCGCGAAAACTCCAAAGCGGCCATCGAACATTATAGCCAAATCAAAGGCGTGTACGTTGCGATGGGCGAAGTCGAGGCACCGTTCTAATGCAAGCAGATTATGTAATTGTTGGGGCCGGTTCGGCCGGTTGTGCCATGGCGTATCGTCTGGCCGAAGCTGGTAAGCAGGTGCTTATCATCGAACACGGTGGTTCAGACCGTGGTCCGTTCATTCAGATGCCAGCAGCGTTGTCATATCCGATGAACATGAAAATGTACGATTGGGGGCTGAAAACAGAGCCCGAGCCGCATCTAGGTGGTCGGTCGTTGGTCACACCGCGTGGCAAGGTCATCGGGGGATCGTCTTCGATTAACGGGATGATCTATGTGCGCGGTCACGCACGTGACTTTGATCACTGGGCTGAAAGCGGTGCGCAGGGATGGTCCTATGCGGATGTGCTGCCCTATTTCAAACGCATGGAACATTGGCACGATGGTGGTCATGGCGGTGATCCTGCATGGCGCGGCAACGACGGTCCGCTGCATGTCACGCGCGGCCCACGCAAAAATCCTCTGACCCGCGCGTTTGTAAAAGCGGGCGAAGAGGCGGGGTACCCTGTGACCGGTGACTATAACGGCCAGCAGCAAGAGGGCTTTGGTCCCTTTGATGCGACGATTTACAAAGGGTATCGCTGGTCGGCTGCGAACGCATATCTACGGCCTGCGTTGAAACGTCCCAATTGCAACATCACCCGTGCTTTTGCCCGGCGCATTGTAATCGAAAATGGCAAGGCTGTTGGCGTCGAAGTCAGCCGCGGCAATAAGATCGAAGTGATCAAAGCCAATGTTGAGGTCATCGTTGCGGCGTCTTCGTTGAACTCACCAAAGCTACTGATGTTGTCTGGTATCGGTCCAGCGGATCATCTGGCTGAACATGGTATCGAAGTCGTCGCAGACCGTCCCGGAGTTGGGCAGAACCTGCAAGACCACTTGGAACTTTACATTCAACAAGCGGCGACAAAACCTGTCACGTTGTTTTCCTATTGGAACCTGCGCGGCAAGGCTAAGATCGGGCTGGAATGGTTGCTTTGGAAAACCGGTCTGGGGTCTTCGAACCAGTTTGAAAGCGCTGGCTTTATTCGCTCTGACAAGGGTGTTGATTACCCTGATATCCAATTCCACTTCCTGCCGATTGCAGTCAGCTATGATGGTAAGGTCGCACCAGAAGGGCATGGTTTCCAAGCACACGTCGGTCCGATGCGGTCGAAATCGCGTGGGCAGGTTACGTTGCGGTCAAGCAATCCGAACGACAATCCGAAGATCGAGTTCAACTACATGTCCGATCCGTCCGATTGGGAAGATTTCCGCAAATGTATCCGCCTGACCCGCGAAATCTTTGGGCAAGCGGCGTTTGACGAATATCGTGGTCATGAGATCCAACCGGGTGAAGCCGCGCAGTCTGATGCGGAACTGGATGACTTTATCCGCGAACATGCCGAAAGTGCTTATCACCCGTGTGGTACCTGCAAGATGGGCGCGGTTGATGACCCCATGGCTGTTGTTGATCCCGAGGCCCGCGTGATCGGGGTTGAAGGTCTGCGGCTTGCTGATAGCTCGATCTTCCCGCGTATTACCAACGGTAACCTGAACGCGCCGTCGATCATGGTCGGAGAAAAAGTATCTGACCACATTCTGCAGCGTAACCCGTTGCCAGCTGTGAACGATGAGCCTTGGATCAACCCAAACTGGGAGACGTCACAGCGTTAACCTTTATTAACATCGCCCCTTGAATGGGGGCGGTGTTAACAACTAGTTAACCGGCATGTTCCGGTTTTGGTCTTTTTTGATTTTTACACTGATTGCGTCGCCCGCATTGGCGGCGCCCAACGGTGTTATCCACGTGATCGATGCGGATACTCTGGACGTTGGCGGTGTTCGGGTGCGTTTGCATGGCATTGATGCGCCTGAGATGGGACAGCCGTGTTCCGCGAATGGTGACGAATGGGATTGCGGTGCTTGGGCGCGCAATGCAGTCCTAGTGCAATACGAAGGCCGCGAGGCGCGATGCACTAAGGTTGATACTGATCGATACGGTCGCGTCGTTGCACGCTGCACTGTCGATGGTGCGGACATGGGCGCAGCGATTGTGAATGCAGGATATGCTTGGGCCTATCGGCAATATTCAGGCGATTATGATCTCGATGAAAAGGCCGCGGCAATCATGGGCCGGGGGCTTTGGGGTTTTCAGGTGCAGGCACCAGCCGCGTATCGGTCGGAACAGGTCGCAGAACGCAATGCGCCGACGACCGATTGCGTGATCAAGGGTAATATATCGGACAGCGGCAAAATCTATCATGTTCCGGGAAATCAAAACTATGATCGCACCGGGATAAACACCTCAACTGGTGAGCGCTGGTTTTGCACGGTGGCCGAGGCTGAAGCAGCTGGATGGCGCCCCGCACGTCGTTGAATTTGTTGATCCGGATCAATGTGAGGTCATACGGGCCGTTTTATGATGACCTCAATTGGACATCAGAAGGATAGAACCATGTCTCACACACCTCATGAACTGCTAGAGGAATTCCCAAATCAAGTTGAAGCGATGCAGCAGCTAAAAGCATCTGATGCGCATTTCGCGAAGCTGTACGATGAATACCACGCGCTCAACCGTGCGGTACATCGCGCCGAAACCGACGTAGAACCGACAGATGATCTGAACATGGCGCAGATGCGCAAAGAGCGGTTGGCCCTAAAAGACCAAATCGCGAATTTGCTAGCAAACGCGGCCTAATTCACATCTTAGGCAGAGGCGTCATTGTCTCTGCCTTCGACCGTTTTTTGAAACTTTTCAAAGAACTGATCGGCCATCTTTTTGGCAAAGCCACCGATCACGCGGCTGCCCAATTGCGCCAATTTTCCCCCTACTTTTGCATCGACCACGTAGCCAAGTTCGGTCCCTTCAGTGACGGTTGAGAGCGTCACATCGGCCCGCCCCTTGGCAAATCCCGCAACGCCGCCTTTGCCTTCGCCAACGATAGTATAGCTGTTCGGAGCGTTAACGTTTTCAAGCGTTACCTCACCTTTGAAGGTCGCGGATACCGGGCCGACCTTTTGTTTGACCACTGCGGCAAACCCTTCGTCCGGCGATCCTGACAATTCCTGACAGCCCGGAATGCAGGCTTGCAAGGTTTCAGCATTGTTCAGATGCGCCCAGACCGTATCAATGTCTGCAGCGATGACACGTGTGCCTGTCAGTTCCATATTGTGTTGTCTTTCCTAGAATGACGTTCAGTCGATTTGATAGGGCAGTACGCCGCGCGTATTGGGGTCGACGCGCAACTGGCGTTCAAGTGGGGGTACTGACCGCTGATGACAATTGCGGCGTTCGCAGATTCGGCACGAAATCCCGATCGGGGCATAGGCATCTGCCGCGCCCAAATCCATGTGATCCGCATAGACCAGCGCGGGTGCGTGGCGCACCTCGCAGCCTAATCCAATCGCGTAGCGCCGTGTTGGCACATTATATGCGCCGCCCGATTTGCTAACGTCTCGGGCAAGGCAGAAATAGCGTGCGCCATCGGGTGTTTCTGCAAGTTGGCGCAAGAATTGGCCCGGTGTTTCGAATGCTTGGTGCATGTTCCATAGGGGGCAGGCCCCGCCATAGCGTGCGAATTGTAGCGTGGTAGCCGAGTGGCGTTTGGTAATCGTGCCCGCCTGATCAACGCGTACGAAGAAGAAAGGGATCCCCTTAGCGCCCGGGCGCTGCATGGTCGAAAGACGGTGCGCGACTTGTTCGATGGATGCGCCGAAACGTGTCGCAAGCACTTCTAGATCGTGTCGTTCTTTTTGTGCAGCGTCTAGGAATGCGCCGTACGGCATCAGGGCGGCCCCGGCAAAGTAGTTCGCAAGACCGACCTTCGCGATGCTGCGGGCCTCGGGTGATTGAAAACGGGCAAGGTCCAGTGTTGCGTCTAGCAACGATTCTTGGGTGATCAGTGCGAGCTGTAGCAGCAATTGAAAGCTCTGGGTCGCGGGATGGGCATAGCGCGAAATGGTTAGCGTTTTGATAGGCGCATCGTAGTGGCGAACGGTGTTGGTGTCGCCGTAAACGACATTGATTTGCTGGGCTGACAGCGCACGAATAACGGCGTCTGCGATTGTCTCATCTGGTTTGCGTTGGCTTGCAAATCGTTCGGCGCTTCGGTCCACAGCATCAATGTAGTTGTCGCAATAGTGAAAGAAATCGCGCACCTCTTCCCATGGGCTGGGTTGCAGGCGGGCATCCTCGCGGCCCAATGCCTCGTCTAGGGATGCTAGTCGTTCATGGGTTTGGCGATATGCAGCATGTAAATCCAGAAAAGCGCGGGCTATCGAAGGGGCGTTTGCGGCGACCAGCCGCAGGTCAGCAAGGGCAGGGGCCGCGCCGCTGAGCACCGGATCGGCCATCGCTTCGCGCATATCCCCGACAAGGCGAGCCTCGTCCCCAGCTTGTAATTCGGTCACGTCAAAACCGAACTCTTGTGCCAACCCCAACACCACCGCCGTTGAAACGGGGCGGTTATTGTTTTCCATTTGGTTTAAGTAGGGCAGGGATACGCCAAGCTTGCCTGCGAAGTCCTTTTGCGTCAGCGATAGCCGTCCACGTAGTTCGCGCAGTTTTGCGCCAGCATAGAGTTTTTGAACGGCCATCTGGCTACCTTTGCAAGTTTGCTAACTTAAATTAGCTAATGCAAAGGTGGGGTCAAGCAATCTTGCGTTCGCGCCAGACGACAAACAGTACCGACAAGAGTGATAACACACATGTCCCAAGCATCAGGAGTTGCAGGGGAAGAGTGCCTGTATCAACAGTCAAAATTCCGCCCGCCAATTGCGAAAGCGCCGCGCCGCCACCGATCATGATAGCGCCGCTTAATCCGCTGGCTGTGCCTGCCAGATGTGGTCTGACCGAAATTGATCCCGCCATGACGTTTGGCAAGATGATGCCATTCCCGAGGCCTAGAAATATGCAAAACCCGAAAAAGCTTAGTGGGTGGGTGAGGCCGCCGATTGTCAGTGCTGCTGATGCGCCGAGACCCACGATAGTGAGAGTGGTTCCAATGATGGCCATATTGTTAATGCCCACTTGGACTGAATATCGCCCAGATAGGTAATTGCCGACCGCATATCCAATTGCGGGTGTGCCAAGTGCGATCCCGCTCCACATTGGGGAAAGTCCAAAGATTTCACTGCCGACGAAGGATGCTCCGCCCAGCAGCGCAAAGAAAGCGCCGGATGAAAATGCGCTGCACAGGGCATAGCCCCAAAACCGAGGGGAGCTAAGCAGCTCTGGGTAAGCTTTGACTTGATCGCGAAAGCTGACGCCGCCTTTTGCAACGGTTTCACCAAGGTCTAGGTAAACCAGTATTAGTGTGGCGAACCCTGCGACCGCTAGAAAAATGAATATGGCGTGCCAGTCGAATGCTTCGTCCAGTAATCCGCCGATCATCGGGCCGAACATCGGAACCAGTGCGGTGCCCATCGTGACGTAACCCATCATGGATGCCGCTTCTTCTTGGGAAACGATATCGCGTACGATGGCGCGGCTGAGTGCCAGTGACGTGGCAACGGCGGCTTGTAAGATGCGGAAAAACAAAAATGTCTGTACTGTGGGTGCAAGAAGAGCGCCGATAGATGCGATGACGAAAATTGTCAGTGCGCCCATAATCATAATGCGTCTGCCGTACCGGTCCGAAATTGGTCCGATGAATATTTGCAGCAGGGCGGTCGCCGCGAGGTAGCCGGAAAGGGCGATCTGCATGATCGCGTAGTCCGTGTCGAAATAGGCCGTCATCTTGGCGAGGGATGGCAGGAAAATCGACATGCTTAACGCTGACATGCCAGTAATAAGCACGAGCGTTACGATATGTGGCGGGGTGGTTCGATCTAAAAAACGAATGAAAGGTAAATTGCTCATTTCCAAGAGGTAGGGCCCCGCATCTGGGATGTCTATTCAAGGTTTCGAAAAAATTTGACCAAGTAGCAAAAATTTGCACATTTGCAAAAAGTTCAATTCGCTAACTGGATAATTTGCAAATATTCGCCTTCGTGCTTCTTGGCGGTGCTATTTGCGGTTATGGGTAGATATTGAATTGACGAAGGGGCGATCTGATGGATGTTTTGCAAGAGCTCGAAAACCGGCGTGATATCGCGCGGCTTGGCGGTGGTGAACGTAGGATCTCTGCACAGCACAGCAAAGGCAAGCTAACCGCACGCGAGCGGATTGACCTTTTGCTCGACGAAGGCTCGTTCGAAGAGTTCGACATGTTTGTTGCACACCGCTGCACCGACTTTGGGATGGAGGCTGACCGCCCAGCAGGCGACGGGGTTGTGACAGGGTGGGGCACAATCAACGGTCGCATGGTCTATGTGTTCTCGCAGGATTTCACTGTCTTTGGTGGTTCGCTCTCCGAGACTCACGCCCAAAAGATTTGCAAGATCATGGATATGGCGATGCAAAATGGCGCGCCGGTGATTGGTATCAACGACTCGGGCGGTGCGCGTATCCAAGAAGGCGTTGCATCGCTTGCGGGCTATGCCGAGGTTTTCCAGCGCAACATTATGGCATCGGGCGTTGTTCCACAGATCAGCCTGATCATGGGGCCTTGCGCGGGCGGGGCCGTGTATAGCCCGGCGATGACCGACTTTATCTTCATGGTCAAAGACAGCAGCTATATGTTTGTGACTGGTCCAGACGTTGTGAAAACTGTCACGAACGAAGTCGTGACCGCCGAAGAGCTTGGCGGTGCATCGACCCATTCCAAAAAATCCAGTGTCGCAGACGGTGCGTTCGATAATGATGTCGAGGCCTTGGCCGAGGCGCGCCGTTTGGTGGATTTCTTGCCTCTGAATAACCGCGAGAAGCCACCGGTTCGTCCGTTTTTTGATGACGTGAACCGGATCGAGGACAGCCTTGATACGCTGATCCCTGATAACCCGAACGCGCCTTATGACATGAAAGAGCTTATTCATAAGCTCGCGGATGAAGGTGATTTTTATGAAATTCAGGAAGAGTTTGCTAAGAATATTCTGACCGGTTTTATCCGCCTTGAAGGATCGACAGTAGGTGTCGTGGCTAACCAGCCGATGGTGTTGGCTGGCTGTCTTGATATCGACAGTTCGCGCAAAGCCGCGCGATTTGTGCGGTTCTGTGACGCCTTTGAAATTCCGATCCTGACCCTCGTTGACGTGCCCGGTTTCCTCCCTGGTACATCGCAAGAGTACGGTGGCGTTATTAAGCACGGAGCGAAATTGCTCTTTGCATATGGTGAGGCCACCGTACCCAAAGTTACGGTCATCACCCGTAAGGCATACGGCGGCGCATATGACGTGATGGCGTCAAAACACCTGCGCGGTGATTTCAACTATGCGTGGCCAACGGCTGAGATCGCGGTGATGGGCGCCAAAGGCGCCACCGAGATTATCCACCGTGGCAAATCCCCCGAGGAAATCGCAGAGCGGACGAAAGAATACGAAGATCGTTTCGCCAATCCATTTGTCGCAGCCGAAAAAGGGTTCATCGACGAAGTGATCATGCCGCATTCGACACGCAAACGGGTATGCCGGGCCTTTGCAAGCTTGCGCAGCAAGAAGCTGCAAAATCCGTGGAAAAAGCACGATAACATTCCGTTGTGAGCAAGACGCGCGAAAATATCATCGTTGGCGCAATTGGGTTGCTAATGTTTGGGGGGATGATTGCCTGGCTCAGTTATAACCCCAATTCCCGAGTTGAATCGAAAGACGAGTTTTTCCTTGTACGAGCGGATGGCAATGTTTTTGCGGGCGAGAATCTGACGCTTGTGCCGGTGATGGACAGTTATCGAGTGTCCGCTGATATCGCCATTTACCGAAATCATTCGGGTTGGACGCAGCTCACTCCGCTACGTCTGCGATCACTTTGCGGTAATATTTTAACGCATGCGATGCGGGAAAGTGAAATATCACGAGATCAGGTTTACCGCGTAGACTTTGGAATAGATGTCGCTCACCGCGATGAGACTGACTTCAAAGAGGTTCGTTACCCAATTACAGTGCGTGACGGGGCGTGTATTTCAGAGACCGAGGCAGATCTTTCGCGGCTTTCGCTGCCTGCGCCTTTGCAGCAGTGGAGCGCTACTGATCTAGCTGTTTCAGATGATGGGGTAGAGGCAAATGTAACTTTCGAGCCCTACCGCGATTTGGACTATGATGCCGCCTACGAAAACTTTGATCCTGCGGTCGCATGCACGGCTATTTTTTTGGAACAGCACCAAAGCGTTCGCATCCCGTTAGAGAATGACAACCTAAGCGCATTGAACGTGACTGCGGAGCACCGGCGTGGCAGCAAGATATTCGGGTTTTCGACGACTAGAACGTGGAAATTCCAAGTTGCGGGTGGCGTTTGTCTTGACAATATCGACGGAGTGCCCAGTTGATGCAGCTTTGTCATCAGTTATCGGGGCGGTGCGAAATGCACACCCCAAAGGAGCTCTAAATGGCCCTGCCATATATGGATAAACATCGCGGCTTTCCGGGGCGCTTGCCGGGTACGGATTTTCAGTTCGTGCTTCGTCGCGCCAATAAGGATGGTGCGACAGAACTGACCGAGCGCGTCCGTTACCCTGATCGCCGTCCAGGCGACAAACGCGCCGACGCCGGTTTTATGCAGGCGCTGTGGGAACACTTTGGCGAAGAACCATTCGTGCGCGGTAACCTTGATGCCGGTCGCCTGAGCTGGCTGTTCGGCCGAGAGGTGATCCCAGCCGAGGACCCGTTTGATCCCGCCGACTACGAGGCGATGCTGAAGATCGACGTGAATGTCGCCCGTGTGAGTTTTCCCGAGATATTCGGAAAATAGGCATGATGGCTGTTGGTGTTCATATGGTGTGTTGCCTTCGCTCTCAGCGGAAAACCGCCCATTTATGGGGGGGCACAATAAGCGGGTATGTAGATTCCGCTGTTTCCCGCACACTTGCATCAATGGTGATGCAGACGATTGATCGTGCCGCCTTTCGAGATCAACACACTGACCCGACTCTATCCCGGTCTGCCTCCTCACTAGGCAGACCGGACGCTCAATTGCCGCTGTCTATCGGCGGAAAAGCGACTGTTATTGAATATCACGCAACTGTGGCTATTGATTTACCCGTGAATAGGGCCAATTCTTGGCCTGCAAACACATATTCAAAGGGCAGAAAACTATGCAAAAGACATCTATCATTCTTGCCGCAGTGGCAATGTTCGGCCTCGCTGGCTGTCTCGAAGGTGACGTTGAACGCGGCGTCGCTGGCGCAGCGGGCGGCCTTGTGGCAGCAGAAGTTCTGGGCACAGATCCAACGGGCACTGCGATTGCAGGCGCTGCCGTCGGCGTGCTTTGCGACGATGCAGGCATCAACGGTTGTAAGTAACACAAATACGCGCGTCATTTCGGCGCGTCTAAATCAAATGAATCGCCGCCCGGGTATTACCCCGGCGGCGATTTTTTGTTTGGGGGAGCCAACATGTTCAAGAAAATCCTAATCGCTAACCGAGGCGAGATTGCCTGCCGCGTGATCAAGACAGCACGCAAAATGGGCATTCAGACCGTCGCGATTTATTCTGATGCTGACAAAAATGCGCTGCATGTGAAAATGGCGGACGAGGCTGTTCACATTGGCCCACCCCCTGCGAACCAGTCTTACATCGTCATCGACAAGGTGATGGATGCGATCAAGCAGACCGGCGCCGAGGCAGTACATCCCGGTTACGGTTTTCTTTCTGAGAACGCCAAATTCGCTGAGGCGTTAGAAGCCGCGGGCGTCGCCTTTATCGGGCCACCTAAGGGCGCGATTGAGGCGATGGGCGATAAGATCACGTCCAAGAAGCTCGCCCAAGACGCAAATGTTTCTACCGTTCCAGGTTACATGGGCCTTATCGAAGACGCCGAAGAGGCGGTGAAAATTTCCAACCAAGTTGGTTATCCCGTCATGATCAAAGCCTCTGCTGGCGGTGGTGGTAAGGGGATGCGTATCGCTTGGAACGATGACGAAGCACGCGAAGGTTTCCAAAGTTCGAAGAATGAAGCGGCCAGCAGCTTTGGCGACGACCGCATCTTTATCGAAAAATTCGTGACCCAACCACGCCATATCGAAATTCAGGTCTTGGCGGATAGCCACGGTAACGCTGTTTACCTGCACGAACGCGAGTGTTCGATCCAGCGCCGGAACCAGAAGGTGATCGAAGAAGCACCAAGCCCATTCCTTGATGAGGCGACCCGCAAAGCCATGGGCGAACAGTCTGTCGCATTGGCGCAGGCCGTTGGCTACACAAGCGCGGGTACGGTGGAATTCATCGTTGATGGTGACCGGAATTTCTATTTCCTAGAAATGAACACCCGCTTGCAGGTGGAACACCCCGTCACCGAACTGATCACAGGTGTTGATCTGGTCGAACAGATGATCCGCGTCGCTGCTGGTGAAAAGCTGCCGTTCGCGCAGTCTGATCTGAAAATTAATGGCTGGGCGATGGAAAGCCGCCTGTACGCCGAAGACCCATATCGTAACTTCCTACCATCAATTGGCCGTTTGACCCGCTATCGCCCCCCAACAGAAGAGGCGACGCCTACCCGGGCAGTTCGCAATGACACGGGCGTTTTCGAGGGCGGCGAGATCAGCATGTATTACGATCCGATGATTGCAAAGCTGTGTACTTGGGCACCGGATCGCGCCACCGCGATTGAAGAAATGCGTTTGGCGCTGGATGGGTTCGAACTCGAAGGCATCGGTCACAACCTACCGTTCTTGGCTGCGGTCTATGACCACCCGAAATTCACCAGCGGCAACATGACGACCGCCTTTATCGAAGAAGAATACCCCGAAGGGTTTGAAGGCGTAACGCTGGACGAGGATGCGTGCATCCGGATCGCTGCGGCGACCTCTGCCATGCACCGTGTTGGCGAAATCCGACGCGCACGCATTTCAGGCACGATGGGCAACCATGAACGTCACGTTGGCGAAGATTGGGTCGTAAGCCTTCAAGGCGCGTCACATGAAGTAAAAATAGACGCCGACCGTGATGGCGCTACTGTTACAATCGGTGGCGCAACGCTGCGCGTCGAAAGCGATTGGACGCCGGGTGATCCGCTTGCGCGTCTCACTGTCGACGGTACGCCACTGGTTCTGAAAGTCGGTAAGATATCAGGCGGGTTCCGGGTGCGATACCGTGGGGCTGATATTAAGGTACACGTACGCAGCCCGCGTCAGGCGGAACTCGCCAAACTGATGCCAGAAAAGCTGCCGCCGGACACCTCTAAGTTCCTACTTTGCCCAATGCCCGGTCTGATCGTGAAGGTCGATGTGCAAGCAGGTGACGAGGTTCAAGAAGGCCAAGCACTGTGCACCGTTGAGGCGATGAAGATGGAAAACATCCTACGCGCTGAACGCAAGGGCATCGTGAAAAAGGTCAACGCAGCAGGCGGCGATAGCCTCGCCGTGGATGACGTGATCATGGAGTTCGAATAAGTGACCTACTGCGCCAACAAACGACGGTCTTCGACCTCTTGCTGGCGCAGGGGCATTTTGTCGATAGATCGTGATAACTCTCGTACGCTCCATGGGGCGGGTTTGCGCAGCGCGACGCGCCCGTCTTTGCCGAGCAGAACCATGGAATACCCGCGCGGCCGCAAGGTTGTACGTACCGATGTGCGTGCGGCTGGGTCCGTGTCGGTGATGATGATCACGTCACGCTCTGCTAGGTCATCAAGGCCTGCGGCAAGCAGATCCATCTGTTGCCTGAATCTTGGGTCATTGGGGCTATCTGCAAAGACAATCAAGGGCCGGACAAGCCACAGCATTTCGTCCAGCGACACATCACTTGCATCGAAAATTTCGGTGTGGTCGGCCTCCCAGCGTTCCAGAACTGTTTGTTCTTGGGCTGCCAGCGTATGGCCGAAAACGATGAATAAAACGGTTAAACCGATGTTCGTTAGTAACTTCATAACATTAGATATAGCTGCCGCTTGCCCAAATACTAAGGGCCAAGCGCAATTCAGCGAAATAAAAATCGCACCCTCAGCAGGAGGCCAGCATGACCGATAAGAAAAAATGGGAAGAAATCGCCACAAAAGAACTACGTGGCAAGCCCTTGGATGCCCTGACATGGGACACTTTGGAAGGCATCGCAGTCAAGCCGTTGTACACCGCCGAAGATACCGCTGATCTGCCGCATATGGGTGGCATTCCGGGTGCTGCGCCCTTTACGCGCGGTGTAAAGGCTACGATGTACGCTGGCCGCCCTTGGACGATCCGCCAATATGCAGGCTTCTCGACCGCTGAAGAATCGAACGCGTTTTACCGCAAGGCCTTGGATGCCGGTCAGCAGGGTGTGTCCGTTGCTTTTGATCTGGCAACACACCGTGGCTACGACAGCGACCACCCTCGGGTCGAGGGCGATGTTGGCAAAGCTGGCGTTGCGATCGATAGCGTTGAGGATATGAAAATCCTGTTCGATGGCATTCCGTTGGATAAGGTTTCCGTATCGATGACAATGAACGGCGCAGTGATCCCGATCCTCGCGAACTTTATTGTCGCTGGCCAAGAGCAAGGTCACGATAAAGCGTTGCTGTCAGGGACGATCCAGAACGATATCCTAAAGGAATTCATGGTTCGGAATACCTATGTGTATCCACCAGAACCGTCGATGCGGATCATTGCTGATATTATTGAATACACCTCGAATGAGATGCCGAAGTTCAACTCTATCTCGATCTCTGGCTATCACATGCAAGAGGCAGGCGCGAACCTTGTCCAAGAACTGGCTTACACGCTGGCAGATGGCCGTGAATACGTCCGTGCAGCGATCGCACTTGGCATGGACGTGGATGCATTCGCTGGGCGTCTGTCGTTCTTTTTCGCAATCGGCATGAACTTTTTCATGGAGGCCGCGAAGCTACGCGCGGCCCGATTGCTCTGGTCGCGGATCATGGAAGAGTTCGAACCAAAGAACCCAAAGTCATCCATGCTACGTACACACTGCCAGACCAGCGGCGTGTCTTTGCAGGAACAGGACCCTTACAACAACGTCATCCGCACGGCATATGAGGCGATGGCCGCAGCGCTGGGTGGCACGCAATCGTTGCACACGAACGCGCTGGACGAGGCGATCGCGCTACCGACTGAATTCAGCGCACGGATCGCACGGAACACCCAGCTGATTTTGCAAGAGGAAACCGGCATTACTAATGTCGTCGATCCGCTGGCCGGGTCATATTACGTCGAAAACCTGACCGCTGAGCTGGCGGATAAGGCGTGGGCGCTGATCGAAGAAGTCGAAGAAATGGGTGGCATGACCAAGGCGGTGGCTTCTGGGATGCCCAAGCTGCGTATTGAAGAAACCGCCGCCCGTCGGCAGGCGGATATCGATCGCGGCACAGAAGTGATCGTTGGGGTGAATAAATACCGCAAGGACAAAGAAGACCCGATTGATATCCTGGATATCGACAATAACGCCGTCCGCGAGGGTCAAGTCAAACGTATCGCCGCGACCAAGGCTGCCCGCGATGCGGCCGCTGTTGACGCGGCGCTCAATGAACTCACCCGCCGTACGAGCGAAGGCGGAAATCTTCTAGAAGCTGCAGTCGAAGCCGCGCGCGCGCGCGCCACAGTCGGAGAAATCAGCATGGCGATGGAGAAGACATTTGGACGGCACCGAGCAGAGGTTAAAACGCTCGCTGGTGTATATGGGGCCGCTTATGAAGGTGACGAAGGCTTTGCTGAAATTCAGCGCAGTGTGGAAGCCTTTGCCGAAGACGAAGGCCGCCGCCCACGGATGCTTGTGGTGAAGATGGGCCAAGATGGTCACGACCGAGGTGCTAAGGTCATCGCAACAGCATTCGCCGATATTGGTTTTGACGTCGATGTTGGCCCGCTGTTCCAAACGCCAGCCGAAGCCGCGCATGACGCGATCGACAATGACGTGCATGTCATCGGGATCAGCTCGCAAGCTGCGGGTCACAAGACGCTGGCACCACAGCTAGTGCAGGCGCTTAAGGATGCAAATGCCGACGATATCATCGTCATCTGCGGTGGCGTGATCCCGCAGCAGGACTATCAATTCCTGTATGACAACGGCGTCAAAGCCATCTTCGGCCCCGGTACTAACATCCCTAAAGCAGCACAAGACATCCTGGCGCTGATCCGCGAGGCCCGTGCATAAGGGCATAGCAACAGCATCGCGGTTGGCACGAGATGGATCGTAGCGCAGAAAAGATGAGGTAAAACTCATATAGCTCTTTTGCGCTACGGATAGGGCTGGCGCTTTACTCGGCACCAAGTTCCTGCAAATACGCTGTTGCTTCTTTGATACCATTATCTTGGGCTATCCGTAGCCAGAGAATGGCCTCATCTCGATCTGCCGATACGCCTAGGCCCTTATGATAGCTTTCTCCGACATAGTAGGCTGCCGAATAGCTGATCGGGCCATCTTCTGCTGCAACTGCCTTTTTGAACCATTCAAGCGCCTGTGCATGATCTTGCTCAACGCCAAGACCTTCTTTGTAGGCCCAGCCAAGATTGTGAAGCGCGTAAGCATTGCCTTCTTCGGTAAGTTCACGAAACACGGGCAAAGCGTCAGCATAGTTACCATTCATGAATTGGTTCTCGGCTTCGTTCAGCCGCATCGTGATGGCGGTTTCGGCCTGCATGCGTTGCGATATTTCCAAAAGGCGGGCATTGTTTTCTTGTTCTGCACGCTCGTTGCGAACATTGATTGCTGTAAAACCAGCAAGACCAATTGCAGCAACGACTGCCGCGAGAATAATCTTTTTCGTTGAGGGCATTGGAAAAATTTCCTTAATATATTCAATTGGTAGCGGCCATCGCGTCCGCAAAATGTTATGGTTGCTTCAATTCATCGTCAACGCACGCCTCGACTAAGATGCCTCGCACGCGGTTATCTGTTGCTTCGCTGCGCCTAGGGCTTGCATTACGCGGTGGTTATAGCTTTTCTCGGCAATTAGCTGATTTCGCCCTTTAAGGATTTGCATGCTTGTTTTGGACCACTTGGCCGTAGGGGCCGCGACCCTTGCTGAAGGCGTCGAATGGGTGCAGTCGCAGTTGGGCGTCGTGCTCGAGCGCGGTGGTACGCATGAGCGATACGGTACGCATAACATGCTGCTTGGGCTGGAAGATGGTCTATACCTCGAAGTGATTGCGAAAGACCGCGATGCTATTCCTTCTGCAGGACACAGCTGGTTTGGGTTGGACGATTTTACAGGTCCCCCACGTTTGGCCAATTGGATCTGTTGCGCCGATAATCTGAGCGACTATGCCGATATAGCTGGTCCGGCGAGAGGATTGGAACGTGGCAATTTGCGCTGGGATATTACCGTTCCTGATGACGGTAGTCTGCCTTATGCTGGCGGCTTTCCAACCTTGATCAAATGGGGCGAAGGGGTTGTTCACCCTGCCACGAGCCTTAAATCGTCTGGGTTGCGATTGCGCGAATTTATAGTCGCGCATCCAGAGGCCACAAAGATCGCCCGTCTTGCGCAGCTGGATGACCCGCGCATTAAGTTTGAAGCCGGACCACAGGGTTTCGTTGCCCGGTTTGACGGTCCGAACGGATTGAAGGAACTAAGATGATACGCCCAGCCGTGGCCGGTGACGCGCCAGCAATCGCGCAGATATGGAATGCTGCCATCCGTGATACGACGATCACGTTTAACCCGGATGAAAAATCAGTAGACGACGTTGCTGCTCTGATTGAACAGGCTTGTCTTGTTTGGGAGGATGAGGGCCGTGTTCTAGGCTTTGTACGCTATTTTCAGTTTCGCGGTGGTGCGGGCTATCGGTACACGGCGGAGCACACGATAATGTTGCATGCTGATGCCCATGGACAAGGTGCAGGGCGGAAATTGATGGACGCAATCTGCGTTGATGCGAAAACCGCTGGCATGCATACCCTGTTTGCTGGCTGCAGCGCAGAGAACCCCGGCGCGGTGCGATTTCATGCCGCGCTTGGGTTTCAGACGGTTGCAACCCTGCCCGAAGTGGGGTTCAAGTTCGGCCGTTGGATCGATCTCGTATTGATGCAAAAGCACCTTTGAAAGGAATGCACATGTCGATCTGGTCGCGCATTGCCGAAGCGCTTGCCGCACTTACAGCAGGCGAGGGGCTCTCTGCGGTCTTTGAAAAGCTGCGGACTTCACCCGACCGGACTGTGGCCTTTGCGATTGCTGTGATTGCCTTGGGTGCCAAGATGGCCAAGGCCGACGGAATTGTGACACGCGATGAAGTCGTGGCCTTTCGTGAAGTATTCGTCATTCCCCCAGAGGAAGAGGAGAACGCAGCGCGTGTGTTCAACCTCGCGCGGCAGGACGTCGCTGGCTATGAGAGCTATGCCCGCCAGATCAAGGCAATGTTTGGCGATGATGACCGGCCACTGTGTCACCTCATGGAAGGCTTGTTCCAGATCGCGATGGCTGACGGTGTTTATCATCCGAAAGAGGATGATTTCCTACTTAATGTCGCAGAAATATTCGGTTTCGATGATCGGCGTTTTCGCGGTATCCGCGCGCAGTTCGTGACCGAGGCAGAACGTGACCCATACGATGTGCTAGGTGTGTTGCCTGAGACACCTATGGATGAGGTTCGCAGCGCTTGGCGGCAGTTAGTGCGCGATACCCACCCTGATCAAATGATCGCGCGCGGCGTCCCAGAAGAGGCCGTAAAACTGGCCGAACGCCGCATGGTTGCGATAAACCGTGCTTGGGAAGAAATCCAAGGTGCCCGCAGATGAGAATAGCGACCTACAACGTCGAATGGTTCAATAGCCTGTTTAACAACGCAGGAAAGCTGATCAACGACGGTGGGTGGTCATCGCGCTGGGATGTGACGCGTGCGCAGCAAACGCAGGCTTTGGGGGATGTATTCACCGCGCTAGATGCTGATGCGGTTATGATTATTGAGGCACCTGACATGAGCCCGCACCGCAACACGGTGACGGCGCTTGAAAACTTTGCCAGCGCTTTTGGTTTACGGGCGCGTTCGGCCCTGATGGGGTATTCGAACGAGACCCAGCAAGAAATTGCGCTGCTCTACGATCCTGATGTGGTTGCCGCGAAACATGACCCGTTGAGTGACGATAAGTACCCAAGGTTTGACCAGACATTTGCGATGGACCTTGATGTGGACGCCGCGCCAGAACCGATCCGGTGGTCAAAGCCGCCGTTAGAGTTGGCGATCGACGGACCTGCAGGGCCGCTGCGTTTGATCGGGGTCCATGCCAAGTCAAAAGCCCCACATGGCGCACGTAATGAGGCTGAGGCGATCCGGATTTCTATCGAAAACCGTCGCAAGCAATTGGCGCAATGTGTCTGGTTGCGCGGACGGGTCGAAGCCCATCTTGCCGCTGGCGACGACCTGATCGTGTTGGGTGATTTCAATGATGGTCCGGGTCTAGACGAATATGAAAAACTGTTCGGCCGATCAGGTGTCGAAATCGTTCTGGGCGAAGGCGATGGGACGCAGATGTTCGACCCGCACGCCCGTTTGGCGCTTAGCCGTCGGATAGGCGCGGTACCCGCGACGGCCCGGTTTAAACGTAAAGGCGAACCATATCTTCAAGCACTGCTTGATTACATAATGGTGTCGCCGGGGCTGCGTGGTAAATCACCTAGATGGCAGATTTGGCATCCGTTTGATCACCCCGATTGCTACGAAAACGAAGCACTGCGCAATGCACTATTGCTAGCATCTGACCACTTTCCGGTGGTGTTAGATTTATCAACCTAAGGCGCTATTTGGTGAACTTAACCGTTCCTGTTGCATCAAGTGCGGAAACTAGCGCGGCAAAGCGGGCCTCTGCGACTTCACCGTAAAGGGGCCGCGCATGTTCGGTAAGGACAAGTGTGAGTTCGCGTGTCTTTGCTTTCCATTTGAGTGTGCCTGGCGGCTCATCTGCTGACAGCCACAGCATTGCGCCAAGCCTCATCGCTTTGCCTAGGACTTCGGCCTCTTTGATTTGTGCAGGTTCCAGCATCTCGAACAGCGGGGCAAATCGCGTTTTGTCGGTTTTATTCGTGTAGCGGTTCATAAGTGCGAGCCCCAACAGCACACGTTCATAGTGCTTTAGTCCGCCAAGGTTGGCGCGGGTCGCGTTATCAAACGTAACCTCTGCGCGGTAATCCGGGTGCGCACGCCAGCTCACGTCGTGCAACAGGCAGGCCGCCTTGATGATCCGCTTGCGCTGCCAATTGGCGCGCGGGAACAGTGGCTTCACAAAGTCATATAGCAACCGACCAAAGCCGGGCATGCGCGCGTCCTTAGCCTCGGCAAAGCGACATGCCTCTACCAGTGGATCACGCTCACGCAGTTCACGCGGCATTTGTTCAAACAGCATGCCCTCGCGGATACCATAAGACGAAATCGCAACATCTTTTGGCTTAAAGGTGCGCATCAGTTCCTTCAGAACAATCGACGCCAGCGGCACGAGCGACATCCGGCTGTCTGAAATATTGCAGCGGCCGCGCAAATCTTGAAGGTCAGATTCTGCGATGTACTTTGCTGTCTTGCTGATCTGTCGCGATGACATACGGTATTCATGCAAAACGGTTAGCGGGTAGTTGCGGCGTTCCATATCGACACGGGCGATCGCCCGCCATGAACCACCAACAAGGAACAAGCGCATCCCCGTTTCATTGCCCATTTCGTCGTGCAAACGGGCCATGGTTTCGCGTACGTATTCTTTTACGGCCTTTTTGCCCCCCTTGATTTCGCGCAGCTTAAGGGGGCCAAGCGCAGAGGTCACACGCTGTCCAACACGCCCTTCGGCAAGGTCGGCGAGTTCCATCGAAGAACCACCAATGTCGCAGACCAACCCATAGCTGCCCGGCCAGCCAAGCAAGACACCCTGTGCGGATAGCCGGGCCTCTTCTTTACCGTCGATGATCCACAGCTTTACGCCGGTTTCTTTTAGAATCTCATCGCGGAAGTCTTGGCCGTCGCTGGCTTCGCGGACAGCGGCGGTCGCAACGGCTGTCAGGGGCAGGATACCCATACCCTCGGCCAAGGCTGCAAAGCGGCGAATTGCGGAAAGCGCGCGTTTGCGGCCCTCGGGATTTAAGTGGCCAGTTTCAGATAGGCCAGCGCCCAAGGCGCACATGATCTTTTCGTTGTAGAAATAGGCGGGCGACCGCGCCGCGCCGTCAAACACGACCAAACGGACCGAGTTAGAACCAACGTCAATGACGCCAACACGACTAAGGTTTTTGGCCGCTGCATCTTCGAACAGTGGTCGCCCAAAAGGACCCCAATCAATGGTGTCCGGATCTGGTTGTGTCGTCATGTGATCCCCGTATTCTACCCCTTCAGGTATCGGTCAATCGTCGGTATGCGTCAACCTCGGGACGTCAGATGCACCTGCTGAACCGCGACCAGACAAAGACGGGTTTTCCATAAAGAAACGGTGGCAATTAAAGGCGAACTCGCCTTCGGGTATGATCGCACGGCTGAAACTGCCGTCTGCCGCCATCACCCAGCTTTGCGCGACGTCAGCCATATTCGCAGCCATAACCTGACTAACGATCTGTGCCTTGACGGTGGCATTCTTGATTTCGACTAGTGTTTCAACACGTCGGTTCAGGTTGCGTCCCATCCAATCGGCAGAGCTGATATAGACCTTCGCCTTTTTCGATGGCAGGTCAGACCCATTACCGAAACACACGATCCGCGAGTGTTCTAAGAAACGCCCGACAATAGATTTAACTCTGATATTCTCAGACAGTCCTTCGACCCCAGGCCGAAGGCCACAGATACCACGGATCACGAGGCTGATTTTTACACCCGCCTGCGATGCTGCATAAAGCGCATCAATCACATCGGATTCGATCAAAGAGTTCATCTTTGCCCAGATCATTGCGGGTTTGCCTTCGCGCGCGTTATCCGCCTCGGCTGCGATGCGATCTAGCAAGGTTTGTTTCAGACTTAGCGGCGAAATCGCAAGGTTTTCAAGCGTCTCTGGCTGGGCATATCCAGACAGGTAGTTAAAGACTTTGGTTGCATCACGGCCCAGCTTTGCGTCGCAAGTGAACAGGCTCAGGTCGGTATAAATCCGTGCTGTGATCGGGTGATAATTGCCGGTTCCAAAGTGCGTGTATGTGACCAGTTTGTCGCCCTCGCGGCGGACGACAGTGCTGATCTTCGCATGTGTTTTGTAGTTCAGGAAGCCATAGACCACATGTGCACCAGCGCGTTCGAGACGACGCGACTGGCGGATATTGGCAGCCTCGTCAAAGCGGGCTTTCAGTTCGACCAGCGCGGTGACAGATTTGCCATCTTCGGCGGCTTCGCACAGGGCCTCAACAATTGGGGACCGCTTGGAAGTCCGGTAAAGGGTTTGCTTGATCGCAACGACATCGGGATCGCGCGCGGCCTGCTGAAGGAACCGGACCACCATATCAAAGGTTTCGTATGGATGGTGCAGCAGCATATCTTTTTGGCTGATCGCTGCGAACATGTCGCCGTCATGGTCTTGGACACGCTCTGGTACGCGCGGCGAAAACGAAGGCCAAAGAAGATCGGGTCTACTGTCGAGAACCAATTCGCTCAGGTCAGAAATGCCGATCATGCCGTCCACTTCGACGACCGCCTCAGAGGTGACGTGCAGTTCAGACATGATCAGGGTTTGCAGCGCCGCAGGTGCCTCGGCTGAGATTTTTAAGCGTACGACCTCACCGCGGCGGCGGCGTTTAAGCGCGACTTCAAATTCCCGTACCAGATCTTCTGCTTCGTCTTCGACCTCAAGATCGCTGTCGCGCAGCACTTTGAATGCGCAATTGCCTTTGACTTTATAACCTGGGAATAGCTGGCCGATCTGCAGCAGCAGTAGTTCTTCGAGCGGGAGGAACCTGTTTCCTTCTTCAGAGGGTAGCGCGATGAACCGGTCAATCTGGGCTGGCACTGGTAGCAACGCGCGCAGGCCGCGTTTGTCGCTGGGGCGCTCAAGCTGCAGCGCAAGCGCAAAGCCTTCGTTCGGGATAAACGGAAACGGGTGGGCAGGGTCAATCGCCAGCGGTGATAGAACCGGGAACACTTGTTCCAAAAACACGTCTTCGAGGTAGGTGATATCGCTGTCGCTTAGGTCTTTTTGCGTGAGCAAGTGGATGTCTTGGTCCGCCATTTCTGACTGCAAAACAGTAAAGACGCTTTGCTGACGTGCCATCAGATTTCGGGCGTCAGCATCAATCAAAACCAACTGTTCTGCAGGCGTAAGGCCATCAATGCCCGGCGTGACGTTGCCGGCATTCGCGAGTTCACGCAGGCCAGCGACACGGACGCTAAAGAATTCGTCCAAGTTGGTCGCTGAAATTGATAGAAAGCGCAGCCGTTCCAATAGGGGTACGCGCGTGTTTTCGGCCTCTTCCAGCACGCGCCAGTTAAAGCCAAGCCAGCTTAATTCGCGGTTGTAGAAACGCGCTGGCGTCGTGATATCTAGATCAAGTTTGGTCGCGGCAGGAAAATCTGCTTCGAGAAAGTTTGCTGTATTCATAACGGCCTTATGCGCCGCATGTATTGCGGCTTTGTGACAATTATCGCGGTACGCGCGTTAGTTGTCCAGCAGGTCCGCAGCGAGCGCCTTGTTGATCTTGCGACCAGTTGTGAGAGCGGCTTCGTCAAGCCGATCGACGATGTCGGCGGCTGCAGCAAATGACCGTTCAATGCGCGTCGTCAGATATTGGACCAGCGCAGGTTTGGGCATCATCTGGCGATCTGCAAACAGCTTCATCACGAGCGCCGATAAAAGTGCGTCGTCAGGGTTTTCGATTTGGGTTACGGTCGTGGCCTGCATCCGGCTAGCCAGATCGGGAAGGGCGACGGGCCAACGGCTTGGCGCGCTTTGCGCCGTCATCAGCAACGTGCCGCCCGTGTTGCGTAGATGGTTATGAAGATGGAACATCGCCTCTTCAGATGATTCCGGCAGGCTTTCCATATCCTCGACAATAACGAATTTTGCGTCGGTCTGAAAATCTGCGGGCAGTTGCGCCGCGTCGATTGTTAACGCATCCGTCTGTATCTGAAAGATACGTGCCAGATGGCTTTTGCCACAACCTTTGGGGCCCGCGACGACGAGCTTGCGATCAGGCCACGACTGAGGGGCGGTTAGCATTGCAAATGCTTGCGCGTTCGCGCCGGACACGAAAAAATCGTTTGGCCCCAGCGCAACACCTGTTGGCCAGTTAAAAGTAAGTTGATCAGCCATGATTATTCGTCCGTTGATAGTCCGCGGTAAAGGCGCCCGCCTTTGTAGTGCTCTATCCCATAACGGGTCAGTACGCCAATGACTGCCGCAACAGGCACCGCGACGAGCATTCCGACAAATCCGAATAGCGATCCGAACACTGACAATGCAAATAGCAGCCAAACCGGGTGAAGCCCTACAGAGCCGCCAACTAGTTTTGGTGTCAGAATGTTGCCTTCAAGGAATTGCCCTAAGAAAAAGATGCCAGCGACAATGCCAATCCGCAACCAGTTGGTTGTTTGGGTGACCGTTTCGCCATCGATGACTTCGGTGCCGCCCCAGAATTGGAAAAGGGCCAACCCAACGGCGAGCACCCCACCAACCAGCGCGCCCACGTAGGGAATGAACGTAACCAGCCCTGCAATAAACCCGACAATCAGCCCGAACTTCAGCCCAGCAATCATGAGCGCGACGGCATAATAGGTGCCCAAGATTAGGCATACTGTACCTTGGCCACGAATGAACGACGCTAGGGTGCGGTCGATCTCACGGGCAAGCATGCGAACCGTGTCAACGTGATCGCGTGGCAAAAGGTCATCAATACGGGCAGTCATCTTGTCCCAATCAAGCAACAGATAGAATGCAACGACAGGGACGATTACCAATAGCACGACCACATTCAGCAAACCAATCGCAGAGCTAAGCACGCCGTTAATTAGCTCTCCGCCCTTTGATTGGATGGCTTCACCAATCGCCAATAGCTGTTTGCGCACAGTGCTTTCTGAATCAACAAGAGACGGGAAACGTTCAGTCAGTGCAGACTGAAGGCGGTTAAATAACTGTGGTGCCGTATCGATGAGCTGCGTTGTTTGCGAAATCAACGTCGGGATTACGAGCAAGATCAACACGATAAACAGAATAACGGCAACCAATGTTATGATCGTAACAGCGGCCGTGCGGCTAAACCCAGCCGCCTCGAGCCGGTCCGCAATTGGGTCAAAACAGTATGCAATCGCGCCACCCAACACAAAAGGAAGGATCACATCACCCAAAAACCAGAGCACGACGAGCATGACAGCCGTCACGATTCCCCAGTATTTTGCTTGTTGTTGAACTGGCAGCGCCATCTATCACCCCTTGTTACTTGTCCAATTAGATGCGGTATGGAGCTAAGCTGTGCAAGGGTAGCAGGCAAATTATCAGGCGATTGCTGACCATTTGGGCACATGTCTTCGCTTGCGAGGGGCGCGCACGCAGATTACACCCGTAACAACTTATTATTCCAAGAAGGTCGATCCGATGCGCATGAGCCGCTACTTTCTCCCCGTTCTCAAAGAAACGCCCCGCGAGGCGCAGATCGTCAGCCACCGCTATATGTTGCAGGCAGGCATGATCAAACAGGCCAGCGCGGGTATCTACTCGTGGTTGCCCCTTGGTTTCAAAGTGCTACGCAAGATCGAAAACATCGTGCACGAAGAACAGGCACGCGCGGGCCACATCGCCATACAGATGCCAACGATCCAGTCGGCGGACCTTTGGCGCGAAAGTGGCCGCTATGATGCCTACGGCGAAGAAATGCTGCGGATCAAAGACCGCGGTGGCCGTGAGTTGCTGTTCACGCCAACAGCCGAGGAACTGGTGACTGACATTTTCCGGTCGCATGTCACTAGCTACAAAGACTTGCCGCTGACGCTTTATCAAATCCAGTGGAAATTCCGCGACGAAGTCCGCCCGCGTTTTGGCGTGATGCGTGGCCGCGAATTCTACATGAAAGACGGTTATAACTTTGACCTAACCAAAGAAGACGCGCTGCACGCCTATAACCGTCACTTGGTCAGTTACCTGCGCACCTACGAACGCATGGGTCTTCAAGCGATCCCAATGCGTGCTGATTCCGGCCCTATTGGTGGCGACGATACCCACGAATTCCTTGTTCTGGCCGACACCGGTGAATCAGAGGTGTTTTACGACAGCGAAATCACCGATCTGAAATTCGGTGACCGTGAAATCGATTATGATGATAAGGCTGCATGTGCTGCTGTCATGGACGAATTCACCAGTCGTTACGCCCGTACCGATGAAACCCATGACGAAGCAGTCTTTGCTGACGTTCCTGAGGAGCGTCGCCGTACCGCACGTGGCATTGAAGTTGGCCAAATTTTCTACTTCGGGACTAAGTATTCTGATGCAATGGGTGCGCTGGTCGATGATGGCAAAGGCGGCAAAGTGCCTGTCCACATGGGGTCGCACGGTATTGGTGTGTCCCGTCTACTGGGCGCGATCATCGAGGCGAGCCATGATGATAAGGGCATCATTTGGCCAGAAGGGGTTACGCCTTTCCACGTCGGCATCTTGAACATGCGTTCAGGTGATGCGGCTTGCGACGCGGCATGTGAAGACCTGTACAAACAGTTCATTGATGCAGGTCTAGAGCCGCTTTATGATGACCGTGATGAACGTGCCGGTGCCAAGTTCGGCACCATGGACATGATTGGTCTACCTTGGCGGATCACTATCGGCCCGCGTGGCATCAAAAACGGTGTCGTCGAAGTCACCTGCCGCCGGACAGGCGAAGCCACCGAGATGCCCGCAGCAGAGGCCATCGCAAAGATCACCAAGATCTACGAAGGCATCGCATAAGCGAACACAGCACGTTGATGTGATGGAATGGGCGCGGTCCTTGCGGATCAGCGCCCATTTTTTCAAGATACGTTAACGGGTCGCGAAATCTCTGTTATGCTGCCCGAAAATAACATGTGTTGAGGCAGCAGATGACACAGAATGATATAACGGGATGCCGGATATGATCCGGGTGCTTTGCCTTGCAGGCGGGGTTGCTGGGGCTGCCGGTCTGTCCCAATTCCCAGAGTTTTCGCAGCAGTATCTTCAACGACTTGGTGGTCAGGTGGATGAATTATCACGCCAAGTGAAGGAATTTGATGCGACTGCATTGCAGGATGGGCTTGGCCGCGAAGAAATGTTGGAAGCGATGGCGGCGGTTCCCCTGATGCAAGGGCAAGAGGCCATGTGGCGGCGAACCATTTCACGGCATACGCGACTAAGCGATAATCTAATTGCACTGCGTGATGCGTCTCCGATTGAACGGATGCTTATGCCGCATCGCATGACAGACACCGAGACCTTCCAAGCAGTTTGGCAGGACTTCATCCCTGCCGTTCCAGTTAGCACCGCTGGCGCGGCGGCGGCGGGTACAGGGTTTGTTGGTGGCTGGGCTATCTTTGCCGCCGTGTTGGGGATGTTGACCACGCCAGTTCGACGTAAAAAAGCGAAAGCTAAGCCCGCAGCCAAGGGGCAGAATACACGTATAAAAGCAGATCCGCCCGTCCGGCGCCCGACGCCAGCGGCCCAACCCCAAAGCCACATTCGCCCATTGTCCGGGGCGAAAAGATGACCAAAGCACTTATTACTTGGGGCGGCTGGGAAGGCCATGAACCCGACAAAGTCGCGGCTATCTTTGATACGATGCTACGTGACGCGGGGATCGACACAGCGGTCACCGATAGCCTTGATTGTTTTGACGATGGGGAACGGTTGAAGACCTATGATCTCATCGTTCCTGTTTGGACGATGAGCGACCTATCACGTGAAGCGGCGACCAATGTGTCAGAGGCCGTTGCGCATGGTACCGGGATTGCAGGGTGCCACGGAGGCATGTGCGACGCGTTTCGTGGCTCTCCTCTATGGCAGTTCATCACTGGTGCAAACTGGGTCGCGCATCCTGGCGGCGACGGCGTAAAACATTGGATCACAATCACTTCGGACGATCCATTAGTCGCAGGGATCGACGGTTTCGACGTCGAGACCGAACAATACTATCTGCACGTCGATCCAGCCAACAACGTCCTAGCAACAAGCCGTACGGATGTGGTGACATGGTATCACAGCCCGAATGGCGCGGTCGAAATGCCTGTGGCATGGACACGGGCCTGGGGATTGGGACGGGTTTACTACAATTCTTTGGGGCATCAGGCGAGCGTGATCGCTGGCGGCCCCGCGCACGAGATGCTACGTCGCGGTTTGTTGTGGGCCGCCCAAAGCAAAGCGGCAGCAGCCGGGCAGGACGTTACACAGTTCCAAAGCCCGGGAAACCATTGGTAATAGAAAAAGAGATTTCATGACGTCTACTCGCCCATTTGCCAAATTCGAATGGATGATCGCTTGGCGATACATTCGTGCCAAACGTGCCGAAGGCGGCATCAGCGTGATGACTTGGATCAGTCTGATCGGGGTCACCTTGGCCGTTTTCGCCTTGATTGCAACGCTTGCTGTCCGGTCAGGATTTCGCGCTGAATTCGTTGATACCATCGCGGGTGCCTATGCGCATGTCACCGTGCAGCAGCCGGGTGGGACTATTGACGATTACGAAGGCGTCTCTGCGCGCATACTTGAGCAGGACCATGTCACTGACGTGTTTCCGCTGGTACGCGGGCAGGCGATGGCGAATGCATCTGGACGGCTGGGGCTGGCGGATATCTATGGGATCAGACTTGAAGACCTGAAAGTTTCTGACGCCATCGTTGAAAGCGACCGTAGCTACGGCAACATCGACGACCTGCCCAACGGGATCGCGCTTGGCTCTGAACTGGCCGCGAACCTTGGGGTGACCATTGGCGACCGGATTGAAATTACAACACGCTCTGGGGCGGCGACGCCCATGGGGCAATCTACACGGCGTAACGCCTATGATGTCGTCTATATCTTCTCGACCGGGCGCTATCAGATTGACGAAGTACGTGCCTATCTGCCGCTGGATGTCGCGCAGTTTATCTTTAATCGCGATGGCGTCGCGGATGAGCTTGCGGTTCAGCTAGATGACATCACTCTGTCCGAAGGGCTAAAGCAATCTATCGCTGATTCCGCGGGCGGAGGCATGTGGGCCTATAGCTGGGAAGACCGGGTGCGCCGTTATCTGCGTGCGCTGACTATCGAGGACAACGTGATGTTCATCATCCTGTCGATCCTAGTGCTGGTGGCGTCGATGAACATTATTAGTGGGCTGATCATGCTGGTCAAAAACAAAGGGCGCGACGTGGGGATTTTGCGGACCATGGGGCTGACCGAAGGGTCGATCATGCGTGTGTTCTTTATCTGCGGTGCCGGTATCGGGACCATTGGAACGCTTTGCGGCGTCGTGCTTGGGTGCCTGTTTGCGATCTACATCGACCAGATTTTCAGCTTTGTGAACTTTGTCTCGGGCGGGGGCGTTTGGGATCCTTCGATCCGTGGAATCTATGCTGTGCCGGCTGAACTCCACCTATCTGACGTTCTGAAATCAGTGTCACTTTCGCTGGGACTGTCTTGGATTATCACTATTTTCCCGGCGCGCCGTGCTGCCCGGATGAACCCTGTCGAGGCGCTGCGCTATGAATGATTTCACGCTTGAGGTCGCAGACCTGACAAAAACCTACAACGCCGGAAAACCGAACGAAGTTCGTGTGTTGCAAGGCGTATCGCTGTCCGTAAAACCGGGCGAGGTCGTAGCCCTTGTCGCGCCTTCGGGTGCGGGTAAGTCAACGCTGCTACATATTGCTGGGCTGTTGGATACGCCGGACACAGGGACGGTGACGATTGGTGGGACGGATATGACCAACCTGTCGGATCGCAAACGGACTGCCGTGCGCCGCGATACGGTTGGATTTATCTATCAATTCCACCACTTGCTGCCAGAGTTTACCGCGCTTGAAAATATCGTGCTGCCACAGTTAGCAAATGGGGTAACTGAAAAGGTCGCACATGCGCGGGCGATGGATTTGCTCGGCAAGGTGGGCATCGCAGAACGGGCGTCGCATCGTCCGGCGGCGCTATCGGGTGGAGAACAGCAGCGGGTGGCGTTCTGCCGGTCGCTTGCGAACGAACCCGCGCTTTTGCTGGCGGATGAGCCGACAGGGAACCTTGACCCTGATACATCGGACCAAGTGTTTGACGCGCTGATGACGTTGGTGCGCGACACAGGGCTGGCGGCGGTCATTGCGACACATAACCTTGAACTCGCCGCGCGGATGGACCGACAGGTGCGTCTGACCGCTGGCGTGTTAGAGATGATCTAGATCAATGTCATCCGTAGCAATACTGCTAACGTGATGAAAATAGGGAGATATACATGCGGTACTTGATGATGTTTGCGGCGCTTACGTTGGCCGCCTGTGTCGAGGAACCTGAAACAGGGGCAGAGATTTTTGCTACCGAATGTGCAGGCTGCCATGGTGCGGACGCGCGCGGTGACGGGCCTTATGCGCGTGGGTTGGATACAGTGCCGCCGGACCTGACGACGATCGCGTCGCGCAATGGTGGGGTGTTTCCAAGGGACCAAGTCATGAGCACCATCGACGGGCTACAACGCGACGCGCACTTTAGCGTGGCGATGCCGGAGTTCGGCGCAGGCGATCTGGGCGCGACCGTGATTGTCGAGGAAAACGGGCTGGGAACACCTGTGCCGACCAAGCTATTGCTGCTGACTGATTACATTGAGCTGCTACAGCGCGAAGAGTAGGGCTGCTTTTGTCAGCGTGCGGTGGGTTGAAACCCACCCTACGGGGCGGGGCGGCGAATCATAGGTTAACGCCCTTGTTTCAAGGGGTTGGGGCTGTCGGCATCACGTCGGATTTGCGTCGGCAAAGCGTCGGACACCTGTGTGGCGTAGGCGGGGTTAACGGCGCGTGCGATGGAGTGGTTTGGTCTGATCCACGTCCCGCCCGGCATCGCCGGACAGCGCCCGGACCGGGGCTCTGCACGTTTTCTTATGAATTGATCGGCTGGACCATTTCCAAGAAGGTTCAACCCTTCCTCATTGGAAGGGCGCTTCGTACCCACCCCGAGGTCCAAGCGCTGACCCGCGCAGGGGAGGAAACTTAAGAATTCAACGGCGTACTAAGGGATGTCTATATCGTTATCTCTCATGTGTTGAAAACGCGCTAAACTGTTCTCATTTTCGCGGGACTTACTCCATGGTATACAGGTTACATGCAATTGGTTTGAATATCCGGCAGTCATTTCACTCAAAGCAATTTTCTGGGTCGTTTTATTTGCGTCGATACCAAAATGCAAAACTAGCCCATCGATATAGAACCTATAGGTGCCAATTTCCACTGTATTACCGTATTCGGTCGGGTACGCCTTGGTTTCTTTGACCGGTGTTTGGTTGTGAATGAAGCCAACTTGATGGTGTTGGATCATCTCACATGGAAACACCTCGTCTGATAACTCCCAATCGTCTACAATATATCGAGCAATCTTACGCTCCATTTTCGAGCCTAGCGAGATTTCGTGCATTTCAGGGAGAGATGAGACCGATGCACGCCACAGTAAACTAAGGCAGAACTTTCTTAGAACTTGGGGCTTCTGGACTTCGATTGTACGTACGCCATACCCCTTCATTCCACCTATGTGGCCTAGATCAAGGTCGATGGCAGCAGATAAAACGGGGCCAAAACCACTCCATACCAGCCTGTTTTTACGTAAAAATTTAATTGCCCACGAATCCAGATTCGCAAGTACATCCTCGCCTTTGCGGGTTACGATTCCTTGATCGTACCAACTTGTACGGCGTTTTTGAGGTTTTCTACCATCCCCACCTTGAAACAGCATTCCTCCTTCATACGCAGGCTTTGTTAGCGCCTTTGGTATGATGTGTGATTTAACAAATGTCCCTTCGTCACCAGTAAGTTTACAGACACCGAAATTGGAGTGTTTTCGCTTTGAAATACTGTGTTCCTTAAGTGACTGCCTCAAACATCCAACTCCTCCACGAACTGCGCATTTTCCTGAATATACTGGAACCGCAGTTCTGGTTTTTTACCCATCAGACGCTCGACCAGATCGGCTGTGTCGCCGGGTTCGTCGTCGTGGACGGTGACGCGGATGAGTTTGCGGGTGGCAGGGTCCATCGTGGTTTCTTTGAGGTCTTTTGCGTCCATCTCGCCCAGACCCTTAAACCGCTGCACGTCGATCTTGCCTTTGCCGCCTAGGCCTTTTTCCATCATCGCGTCTTTTTCGGCGTCGTCTGCCACGTAAACGCGCCGCGCACCTTGGGTCAGGCGGTAGAGTGGTGGGCAGGCGAGATAGAGGTGCCCTTGGTCGATCAGCGGCCGCATTTGGGTAAAGAAGAAGGTCATCAACAGCGCCGCGATATGCGCCCCGTCGACGTCCGCATCGGTCATGATGATGATCTTGTCATAACGCAGATCATCAACGTTGAATTTCGTCCCCATGCCAACGCCCAATGCCTCGCATAGGTCGTTGATTTCTTGGTTGGACGACAGTTTGTTCGATGCGGCCCCCAAGACGTTAAGGATTTTACCTTTGAGCGGTAGCAGCGCCTGTGTCTTACGATCACGCGCGCCTTTGCCTGAACCGCCAGCCGAGTCACCCTCGACGATGAACAGCTCGGTCCCGACGCGGTCTTTGGACGTACAGTCCGTCAGTTTACCCGGCAGACGCAGTTTCTTGGTCGCGGATTTGCGCGATGTTTCTTTTTCTTGTTTGCGGCGAAGACGTTCTTCGGCACGCAGTACAAGGAAATCAAGGATCGCGCCTGCGGATTTGGTATCCGCGGCGAGCCAGTTGTCAAAGTGGTCGCGCACGGCGGCATCGACCATTCGCTGGGCGTCTGTTGTGGCCAAGCGGTCCTTTGTCTGCCCGACGAATTCCGGTTCGCGGATAAAGCACGACACAAGTGCGCCGGCACCTGTGGTTAGGTCTTCGCGCGTGATTGTCCCGGCTTTTTTGTTGCCGACCAGATCACCGTAGGCTTTGATCCCCTTGAGGATCGCTGACCAGAACCCAGCCTCGTGCGTGCCGCCTTCGGGGGTTGGGACGGTGTTACAGTAGGACTGAATGAAACCGTCGCGGGCAGGGGTCCAGTTGATCGCCCATTCGACCTTGCCGGGGACGTTGAATTTGTCTTGGAATGACACGGTGCCCGCAAAGGGTTTTTCAGAATAGGTCGTCGCGCCTGACATGGTTTCGGTCAGGTAGTCAGCCAAGCCACCGGGGAATTTGAATGTGGCTTCTAGTGGGGTGTCGCCATCGTTGATTCCCGTCTTCCAGCGGATTTCAACGCCGGAGAATAGGTAGGCCTTTGATCGCGCCATTCTGAATAGCGTTTTGGGTTTCAGCGTCAGCTTGCCAAAGATTTCTTCGTCGGGGTGGAATGTCACCGCAGTCCCGCGCCGGTTTGGCGCTGCGCCGATTTTCGCGAGTTTCCCTTTGGGGACGCCGCGCGAAAACTCCATCGCGTAGAGTTCTTTGTTCTGAGCGACTTCGACGCGCAGGTGATCGGACAGCGCGTTCACCACCGAAGAGCCAACGCCGTGCAGACCACCAGAGGTCTGGTAGCTGTCGCCCGAGAATTTACCGCCCGCGTTCAGCGTACAAAAGATGATCTCGACCGCGGATTTGGTTGGGTCCTTGGGGTGTGCCCCGATCGGGATACCCCGCCCGTTATCGCGCACAGTGACGTGACCGTTTTCGTGCAGCTCGACCTCGATCCATGTGGCGTGGCCAGCGACGGCCTCGTCCATGGAGTTATCGATGATTTCGGCGACCATGTGGTGCAGCGCGCGTTCGTCCTTACCCCCGATATACATGCCCGGGCGCAGGCGCACGTGCTCCATATCCTCAAGCACTTCGATAGAGGATGCGTTGTAGTCATCAGGGGAAGCGCCCCCAGAGAGAAGATCATCGGCCATGGTACTGCTCATTCTTTTGGTTTGGGCCATAATGGCAGGCACAGGCGGCTGGGGCAATTGGCAAAGGACGTTGATTGGCGTCTATTCTCCCATTGCTCTTGGCTGCGGGCAGGTTAGGTTCACGGATAAGGGGGACAAACCATGCGTATCTTTTTCACAGGCGGCAGCGGCAAGGCTGGCAAACATGCGATTACCTATTTGCAGGGGCAGGGTCATACGGTCGTAAACGCGGACATGACCCCATCGGGTTTGGATGTATCTGAGCTGTTGATTGATCTGACGGATGCCGGTCAAGTCATTGGGGCCATGTCACAGTTCACCGATTTTCATGAATTGGATGCGGGAACCGGCGTGCCGAAATACGATGCCGTCGTGCATTTCGCGGCTGTACCCCGCGTGATGATCGGCACGGACGGCGAATGCTTTCGCCAGAATACCATCACCACATACAATGTGATCGAAGCTGCAGTGAAGCTGGGTATCCCCAAGGTGATTTTTGCAAGTTCCGAAACCACCTATGCCGTTTGTTTTGCTGATGGTGAGGTGAAACCCGATTACGTACCCATTGACGAAGATCACCCCACCGTGCCGCACGACAGCTATGCCATGTCTAAGGTCTGCAATGAAATGACGGCCAAGTCGTTTCAGGCCCGTTCAGGCATCGATATCTATGGGCTGCGGATCAACAACGTGATCGAGCCGCATGAATACGCGACGAACTTCCCAGCCTTTATGGAAAACCCCGCGCTGCGCCGCCGTAACATCTTTGCCTATATCGACGCGCGTGATCTGGGGCATATGGTGGATTGCTGCCTAAAAACCGATGGGCTGGGTTATGAGGTGTTCAACGTCGCCAACGACGAGATGTCGGTTGCCATCACATCAGACGAAGTCATCGCGCAATTTTATGAGGGTGTGCCTGTCAAACGCAAAATGCGCTCAGACGAGACATTTTATGCGAATGATAAGGCCAAGGCGATGGTCGGCTTTGTACCTAAGCATTCTTGGCGGGATGTGTTGGGTTAGGCGCCTTCAATCCAGGCAAATCCCAACGAATACGACTTCAAGGGGGCTATTGAAATGAGACAACGTACTGCTTCATGCGCCTGTGGTAGTTTGAATGCTGTTGCGACAGGTGACCCGTTACGTGTCGCCATATGTCACTGTAATGACTGTCGGACCCGGACTGGTAGTGCGTTTTCTTGGAATGCGCGCTTTGCGGCAGATGCCATTCGTCTGAGTGGAGAAAGTCGCAGTTTTACCCGCACGGGTGACGAAGGTAGTAAGATTACTTATCATTTTTGCCCGAATTGCGGTGTGACTGTTTGGTATGAAAATGATCATACAGATGGCATCGCCATTCCCGTGGGAACCTTTGCACCCGGTGATTTGCCTGTGCCGCAAGTGTCTGTCTACGATGATCGCAAACCGGACTGGATTGATTTGGCAGCACATGACATGCAGATTTGGAACTAGCGCGTTGGTGGGTTGTTAAGCATGAAAACCTCTGAGCCAGTCGCCGTCATGGACGCCACTTGTGCCCTTTGCAGTTGGGGCGCGCGTATGATCCATCGGCTTGATAAGTCGGGCGAGATTAAGATCGCGCCGATCCAATCTGAAACCGGGGCGGGGCTGATGCGTGACAATGGGCTTGATCCGTTGGATCCGGATACTTGGCTGTTTATTGAGAACGGGACGGTCTGGCGCGATTTTGATGCGTTGATCCGGGTGGGTCAGCGCTCTGGCGGGTGGGGCCGATTGTTCGTGGCTTTGCGTGCGATCCCGCGTCCAATCCGCAATTGGCTGTATGCCCGTGTTGCCCGTAACCGCTATGCGATGTTTGGGCGCGGGGACATGTGTGCCTTGCCCGACCCGAAATTCCGCGCGAGGTTGTTGTCGTGAATTGACAGAGCCGACTAACGCAGAAATTTGAAGAGCGCATAACATGAAAAAAGAAACCGTATGGGTCAGCAGAGCGATGAGTGACACGACGCTGGTCAAAGCGATTACTTGTGATGAGCTTGCAACCGACCCCAATCCCATTATCGAAACCATGGAGAATAGCAGGAAAGGCAAGCCGATGCCGGCAGATCGCTTTCCCAAGCGCCTTCATGGGAAATACGGGGATGCTGATATCAAGAAACTGCCTGATATTTGCATGGCAGGCGGATTTTGGGTTGTCTCAGCGGCGTGCGCGGATGTGTTGCGCCAGTTCGACCTAGGGCAAACTGCGTTGTATCCGGTTGAAATTTTTCAACACGACAAAAAATCGCGGGTTGAGGGAGAGTATTTTTATCTCGCGTTTGGTGAAACGAAAAATGTGTTCGAACCAAATGAAACGCCAGATGCAACGGGGTTATCTACAGGGGCAACTCAAAAACCAATCAGGTTCTGGAGGCCACGGGCAGGGTTTGAGGACGGGAATATCGCCGTCAATAAGTTGGCTTTGGAAGGGGTTGATTTATGGATTGATCCGTCATTGTTGAGAATATTTTTCCTAAGTCACGCCCTTGTCCAAGCATTGAAAGCCGCCAAGCTTACGCGCCGTTTTGGCCTGCGTAAATGTCGTATTGTTACGCCCGCATCAGGGGATTAGGGTCGCCTCGGGTAATGGGGTAAAGCCATGAAGATTATCGTCCTTGGTGGCTACGGCGTGTTCGGGGCAAAGCTGGTTGATTTGTTAACCCGTGACAAGCACGAGGTTATCGTGGCCGGTCGTTCTGTTGAAAAGGCAGAGGTACTGGCTGCTCGGTTCGGCGCTGGGCATTTGGCCGTGGATCGTTCTGGTGATCTGACACCGCTGTGGGCACTGAAACCTGATGCAGTGGTTGATGCCGCAGGTCCGTTTCATGCATATGGTGATGACCCATATTCGTTTGCAAAGGCCTGCATCGCGCAGGGCGTGAATTATCTTGATCTCGCGGATGATCCTGCCTTTTGCGCCGGAATTGTAGAATTGGACGAAGCAGCAAAGGCTGCAGGCGTATTCGCGCTGTCCGGTGTGTCCAGTGTGCCGGCGATTTCTTCGTCGGCTGTGGCTGAACTCATCAAAGGTGCGGATGAAGTTGATACGATCAGCACAGCCATCCTACCGGGAAACCGCGCCCCACGTGGACGGTCTGTCGTAGCGAGTATTCTACATCAATGCGGTACCAATTTTGACGTGCCGATAGATGGCGCAAATGTCCCAATGCGCAGCTGGTCGCGCCCTGCGCGTTTCGACATAGGCAAGGGGATTGTGCGGTCAGGCTGGATGATCGAGGTTCCCGATCACAGACTGTTTGCGCAGGCCTTTGGGGCGCGTTCTGTGCTGTTTCGCGCGGGGCTAGAGCTTGGCGTGATGAACTGGTCGTTGGCCGTCCTTTCTTGGCTGCGCGGTTTTTGGCGATTTCCAATACCGGGATGGCTGATCAGCTTGCTGTTATGGCTGGCAAAGCTGCTTTATCCGTTTGGTACGGATGCGGGCGGTATGTCGGTTGCTGTCACGGTAAGGTCGAGCGCGGGATGGGAACGCCGGACATGGCGGATGGTGGCGACCAAGGGCGAGGGGCCATTCATTCCTGCAGTCGCGGCACGTGTCGTTCTGCGACAGCCGTCACACGTTCCAGCAGGGGCGCGGCCCGCTGTTGCGGTTATCTCGCTTAAAGCGATTTGCGATAGCATGGCTGATTTGGCTGTCTCGACCGAGACGATAACTGAAGAAGTCCAACCTTTGTTTGCCCGCCATCTTGGAGCCGATAACGCGACCCTGCCGGCAGAAGTACAGGAACTTCACGATATTTATGGACCGCGCCGATGGGCTGGACGTGGTTCGGTCACGCGTGGAAAATCTGTTTGGGCGCGTCTTTTAGGCACGCTCTTTCGGTTCCCGCCAGAGTCGTCGGATATTCCCGTGCAGGTGATGATGTTACCCTACAACGGGGGCGAGCGGTGGGAGCGTGATTTTGATGGTCAAAGGTTCACCTCATACCTACGCCAGCACAAAGGCGAGATGACGGAGCGGTTTGGCCCATTTACCTTCACCTTGGGCCTACATGTTAGCGATGACAAATTGCACTTTCCAGTGACGAGCGGAAGAATAGGACCCATGCCGCTGCCACGCTTTGCGCTGCCACAAAGCGTGTCACACGAGTATGCTAAAGACGGGCGCTTCTATTTTGACGTTGCGCTGATGGCTCCGTTCACACGTGCACTTGTTGTGCACTACCGAGGCTGGTTAGAGCGCGCGTCGTAGGGTGGCTCTTGATCCACCCGGATCAGGCTTCGGCGATAGAAAACAAATGTTCGTTGAGCGGCCAAAGGGCAGTGAACGCGTTATTTAGGCTTTCTAATAGTGGTGCGTCTGGTGCAATCGGGCGGCTCGCAACAGCGCCTTTCATCCGCAAGAACTGTGCAGCAGGTTTGAGTTGCTCGTCATATGTCCCGCGATTTTCTTTCCACCAGTCCTTGGTATTGTTGGCGTCCAGCATTTGATAGAAGGGCTGTGCGTCGAAAATCAGTGCTGCATAGTCGCTTGCTATCGTTGCCCGCAATTTTAGTTCAGCATGTCACGGCAGTTGCGTTGATGTCTATGGACGGAGCCTGAAATCCTCCCTAAGCCTTTGCACATGGAACGTATTGCTCAATCATATCCTGAACATATCCGGGCGGTGACGAAACTTGGGATGCCCTTAATCCTGAGTAACGTCGCGCAGTTTGCAATCCACATGACCGACACGATTATGCTTGGTTGGTATGATGTGACCGCGCTTGCTGCGTCGACTATCGCCAGCACGATGATCTTTATCGTATTTATCGTCGGTGGGGGCTTTGCGCAGGCGGTCACCCCACTTGTGGCATCCGCAGCGGAAGAAAACGACGAAACCCAAGTACGTCGCGTGGCACGCATGGGCTTGTGGTTGTCGATTTTCTACGGGCTTGCCGTGATGGCGCCGTTCTTTTGGGCCGAGGATATTTTGATCGCCATCGGGCAAGATCCGGACGTAGCGCGGCTGGCGCATTTCTATCTGCAAATTACGATTTGGCAGATGATCCCTGCACTGATGGTCATGACGCTGAAATCGTTTCTAGCCGCGCTTGAACATATTTCAGTGTTGCTTTGGGCGACGGTCGGAACTGCGGTCTTAAATGCATTCGTGAATTACGCGCTGATCTTTGGGAATTGGGGCGCACCTGAGCTTGGCATCCGTGGGGCGGCGATTGCATCGGTCTCTGTGACGATCGTCGCAGTCATTATTCTGATCGTCTACACATTGCGCGTGCTGCCGCAGTACCACCTATTCAAGAACTTTTGGCGTAGTGACCGCGAGATCCTGCATCGTGTTTTCATGCTTGGCTGGCCCATCGGGCTGACATCTTTGGCCGAGGGTGGGTTGTTTAGTGCCAGCGCCGTCATGATGGGCTGGATTGGTCCCATTGAATTGGCCGCGCATGGTATTGCGATCCAATTGGCGAGCCTGACATTCATGGTCCATATCGGCTTTAGCCAAGCAGCGACCGTCCGGGCAGGGCGTGCGATGGGGCGAAAAGATCCTGCTTCACTGCGTCGTGGCGGCATTACTGCGATTGGGATGTCAGGCGTGTTTGCCTTGGTGACATCTGCGCTGTTTATGCTGTTTCCGGAGTTCCTTGTGTCTCTGTTTATCGACCCGGACGAACCCGCACGTTTGACGCTTTTGTCCGTTGGTGCACAGCTGGTGGCCGTCGCCGCGTTGTTCCAGATTGTTGATGCGGCGCAGGTTCTTGCGCTGGGCTTGTTGCGCGGGGTGCAGGATACGGCCGTTCCCATGGTCATGGCGACGATCAGCTATTGGATCATCGGGCTTCCGGCCAGCTACGCGCTTGCGTTCTGGTTCGGTTACGGTGCTTTGGGGCTTTGGTTTGGATTGGTCGCGGGGCTTGTTGTTGCCTCGGTGCTTCTGATGTGGCGGTTCTGGTCTCGCGCGCCGCGTATCACTTAGTGATTGGGCTAACTATTCTAGTAGCTCTAGATCGCGCAGGCGCAGGCGCGGGTTACGCATTTCGCCAAAGTCATCCAAATCAATCTTGTGCGGGAACAACGACAGATATTGCGCGAGCATCTCACCGCGCAGGCCTAACCCAAAGAACGTACCTGGATGCAGGCTTTCGATTTCGATGCCGTTGACCATCAAGCTTTCTTGGCGCGTAAAGCCAAGTTGATAGACGTTCACAGGCATAGCAGGACGCAGTTCGATGAACTGGCTGCCGTCGATGAAATCGCGGGCGGGAATAAACGCGGCCCGTTTGCCGGTCAAAGTGCGGATACCGTTTGCGCGGTGCAAAAGGTGGGCAGTTGGCCCCAGGATCAGGTCGGGCGACGGCCGCGATGGACCCAATGCATCCGCAGTAATTCGGGTTAGTCGGCTATTTTCACCGTTAGAATTATCTTCGTCTGGCTGAATAACCATCGTCCCGCGCCAAACGAGCGTGTCGAAGTCGCCGCTTGCCAAGCGAATGCTATCGCCGGGCAACAGGTCTTCGACTGTCATTGGTCCGTTTTGGGTCACCACCATGGCCCCGCGACCAAGTGCGCCAAACGCATTTTCGAACGTGGGGAGCGCCGGCGCCATGCGAGACAATTCAGCGATCTCGCCTTTGCGGTTTAGGTAGCTGACCTCGTATTTGCGCATCGGAACCTTGGTAACCCGGCGTCCCGTTGAGACGGTCGCGGTAGAGGTTTCAAGTGTGGCGTCTGCCCCAGTGTTCGGGGGTGTATTCATACGGTGGCCTATCGGGTGCTACATCAAATATCGTTGCCTAAGGTCTATATTTGATTAGTTTTTTCAGTTTTTTCGAACTAAGTCGAATTGACGTGCGATGTCAAAGTCGTCGGTTAAAATGGGCAGAAACCTGCCACGATGAAACGGCTAGCGTCGACGGGAAATCATGTGTTGTCGTGCTTTGCCGCGTTGCCAAGGCAACACCGCGTCAAAATCACCGATTGCTGTCCGAAGTGCTGTTTGCCAGCGTCGTTTCATCGTCGTCCCTCCTATTAGGCGGGGGTCAAGCCTTTGACCCGATGAGTCAAACATTATTGGCGATTCGGGCATTAGTTAGGCGTATTGATGGAGTTTTCGACTGGGCTAGATTGTGATCGCTGCAATCAAGCGACCATAGTCTGCTTCTTTTTTATGAACGGTGCGACGGTAGCTGTAGAACCGCGCTGGGTCCGCATAGGTGCAGTGGTGGGTCCAGCTTGCACGTGAAATGCCGCATTCGCGCAGCTTCATCAGGCCAAATCCGGGCAGATCAAAGTGATAGCGATCATCGTTCCCCGCAACGAAGAACCGGTTGTAGATCGGGTCCACTGCGATGAACTGTTCCATAAAGTCCGGACCGACCTCATAGGCCGGCTGGCTGATGCATGGGCCGATTACAGCGCTGATGTTTGCCGCCGATGCGCCTAGCGCCTCCATCTGTTGCACGGTGCGTTCTAGCACGCCGTTCAGTGCGCCTTTCCAGCCAGCATGCGCCGCGCCGATGACGCCAGCTTTGGTATCGGCGAAAAGCACGGGCTGACAATCGGCTGTCAGGATCGACAGCGCGACACCTTTGGTGGCCGTGACAATCGCGTCTGCTTTGGGGTGTTGATCTTGCGGGCCATCGGCGATGACTGCGTCGGCAGAGTGTATCTGGTGCACACCAACCAAGTGATCGGGTGCGACGTGCATTGCCTCGGCGACGCGTGCCCGGTTAATGCTGACGATATCATGCTGGTCAGAGCTGCCGTAACCGCAGTTCAATCCTGCGAACACGCCGGATGATGCGCCACCACGACGCGTAAAGAATCCGTGCGTTGTGCCGTCTAGGTCGGGGCTGGTGATAATGTCGAGAGTCATGGTTCCAATCCGGGGGGCGGGGTTGCCGAAACAGGATAGATACTGATCACTTTGAAAAGGTCGCCCATTTCGGCAGGGTGGGTCAAGCGCCGATGTGCTTTTACGTGCGTTTCAAGTGCTGCGCCTTGCAATCGGGTCGCCAGCTTTTGTGCGCGTTGTGTGATCCCCAGCCTTTCGAGGAAGACACCTTGGGGTGTCAGGCGGCTGAATTTTGCAGGGGCGGCATTGCTCGCGATTTCGGCGAAATCCACATGTGCCGTTAGATCAGCAGTGCCGGGTTCGGCCAGCGGATCGGCTTTTTCGTGGGAAGACAGTGCTTGCAAAGTATCGCCCAATGACTGCCAGTCGCCATAGTCGATGATCAGGGCTGTGCCGCCGTGATCCGCGATCTTATGGCTAATGTGCTGCATAACACCGGGCAGGGCGGGGCAATGCTCTATCAGGTCACCGTCTTTGGTGTCCGCGAGCCGGTGTTCAAGCATGGCCAGCGGTGCTGCCGCAGACAGGCCAAAGGTGAGGGTGTCATCACTGACGCCAACCATCCGTTCACGCCATCCCGTG
>Ga0114955_1000148_pt1 | contig 48525 bp, 43 predicted proteins | sample Porto_5metaG_FD_87302 | JGI IMG/M metagenome (GOLD analysis project Ga0114955, IMG submission 87302) | Marine algal microbial communities from Porto, Portugal - Porto_5 metaG | ecosystem: Host-associated > Algae > Red algae > Unclassified | place: Portugal: Porto | collected 2015-02-02 | reverse complement strand
TACGATTACCGAATGGTGAAATATTCACCCATCCACCATCTGCGAGAGCCAATTTACGATTAGTCTCCTGTCGCGCGTCGGCTGAGTAATCCCCCTGCTGTGCGTATCCAATAGCGTGCTCATCACCGAGCACGAGGACAATCTTGGTAGGCAATTCGCCGGTTTCAGCATCAATATGCTTGACCGGCTTATTGCGCGCCAAGCGAGTAATCCCAAAGATGATCAAACCAACCAGGAGCAACCCAATGAGAATCCACATCCAAGATCGATTAGATGGCCCTATGCGCCCTTTGCGTGGTGGTGTTCCTGCAGTACCTGACCCTGGCATGTGTTGCGTGCGTACTTGTGCGCGGAGCGTGTTGTTGGAAGATGAACGATTCATATAAAAATTAGTGAATTACTGGAAATTAAGCAAAATAAAAAGCCTTCATATACTTTCTATATTTAGAAAAAAGTAAAAAGCTCGTATGTACTATTATACCTCAACCACCAGAAACACAACGTCAAAAAAAATCAGACTGAGAATGTGATATTTGGGCAAATCATAATCAGTTGATCCGTACTGTTATATGTATAAGTAAAAATTGACCGTGAATAGACATGCTTTTGTTATACAAATTCACGGCCTCTTGTGCAAATAGCATGAGATAGATGTAAAATAGCCAAAATCATCAGACTGATGATGTAGATTTTGGGTAAATAGGATGATGTTGAAGAAAATTGGGAATTTAAAAAGCAGCTAGAAGATTTGTAAGATCATTCTAGCTGCCAAATCAGAATATAATTATTTTATTCTGATTTTTATTTTTTCCCCCCCAATTTTGAGGGTTATTTTGTTTTTTGGAATAAATGACTCTAACCAGATGGCTGGGCATTCGCCATCTACAACAAGGGTGAGTCCCCAGTTTTTTAGGGATAAGCCATCTTCCCACTCCCATAATGCTGCCTTTGCAGCATCAATGGATGGAAAAAATAGTTTCACACTCTCACCAGGAGAGTGCTTAATTTTTTTCTGTGAATTAACACAGATTTTTTTAGAAGTTGACGCCACCTTAGTGATCGGACCCGTGGTGAATTTATTGATTTTCACAAATTCCAACTCGCGGTCAATCGTCAGATACAGCATTACGTCGGCGGTATCCAATACATATTTTCCGGTTTCATCTCTGGCACTAAATTGACGTTCTATCGCTACACGAGCTTTTCTTTGGTCGAGTTGGCTATAATCAGCCTGCAACTTGGCAATTTTGACCGTTATGCCTTGCGGAAAACGCGCCATGAGTGCTTGCGTGTATGCTTCGACAGATTGTTCGCTCACTTCTGTACCGCCATCTTCTGCTGCTTGCGAACTCAGGCGGTCTGTTATTTTTGCATTCGCCTCAAATAGGGCTTTGAAGGCTTCTGCCTGCTCAGTGGAGTATTCTGACTTGCCCAAATCGGAAAGATCGCAAGTATTGATATATTTTTCAATCAATACATCTATCTCATCGGCAGCTTTGCGGCGTTCCTGCCAGTCCAGTTTTTGTGCCGTGATATTGCCCGATATAATGATTGCTATAAGTAGAAATAATATTTTTTTCATGATAATGAATTTTGTTTTTTGAGTTTTTTTTGAGGATTTGATTAAAAAATAACTAGAAAAGATTCCCTAGCCGTTACATTTGCATAAAATCACCTGTTACGTGATGAGCTTATGCAAATGTAACGATTTTTAGCCATTTTCTCAAAAATTAACCATAATTCATGAAAAATCAACGGTCACAAAAACCAAAACACTATGCATTTGTGAGAGAACTCACTATTGATAGTATTATAACAATATAACTCTGTAAAGTCAAGTATACGAATCGGCCTTGATTTCATTGCAACATATTCCGCAATGCACTATACTTTACACAGCTTTATGAAGACTGAAGCGCGCAATATAGCCTACATTGATGGGCAAAATTTGTATATGGGAACAAAACACGTAGAACCTGCGTGGGAAATTGATCTTGCACGCTTTCTTATTTACCTCAAAAAGAAATACCATGTAATTCATGCTTATTACTATTTAGGCTATTCTCGACACGACACCGCCCTGCAAAAGCTCTATAACAAGATTACACGTGCTGGATTTATTCTTGTATTCAAGCAGCATAATGCAAACATGCTTGGTAAAAAGAAAGGGAATGTCGATTCAGATATTATTTTCGGCATTATGCGCAAAATATACTATCGCAAAGATTTCGATAACATTGTACTTATTTCTGGTGATGGCGATTATAAGCCGCTGATAGATTTTCTTATACATGAGGATCGTTTTGAGAAAATTCTCTTCCCAAATCGTAAATATGCCTCTTCTTTGTACAAAAAGATTGACTTGGGATTCAGGGCTTATTTAGAAGATCAAGGGGTACGTAATAAAATAGAGAAAAAGAAAAAGGCTCCTTAGGTAGTAAGCCGTTCGGATCCTTTTTCGTCTTGATAATTTAATTATAGCATTTTAATTATCAATTGCAAGATTAGTATTTGAATTAATACTTCCTCCGTGAACCTCCACTATTGCGCGATCCGCCTCCATATTGACGACGTGGTCCGCCATGGCTACTACGCGCACCTCCTCCTGATTGCTGCTTTTTCATAGCATTTTCTGGAACGAATGTCAGCGCCTTTCCGCGCTTGGTACCACGACCGGTTCGTCCGATTCGGTGCACATAATCTTCGAATGTTTGTGGGAGATCATAATTGATCACATGGCTCACATCATCAACGTGAATACCACGGGCTGCAACATCCGTTGCAACCAATACCTCTACGCGCCCTTGCTTGATGTCTTTCAATGCACGCTGACGTTGTGGGTGAGTTTTATTCCCATGAATTGACGCTGCAGGAACTCCTACCTGCGAGAGATCTCGCGAAAGTCGCTCGACGCTATGCTTCATCGCACCAAAGATAATAGCGCGTGTTACCTCATCGCTCTTCAAGAGCGTTACGAGCTTGTCGAATTTCTCTGACTCTTTGTACATAACTACGTTCTGCTCGATGCTGTTGGTAACATCTGTTTTCTTTACTGAAACCGTAATTGGCTTGTTCAGGAAGTCATGCACGAGATTCTTCACACCTGGCGACATGGTAGCCGAGAAAAAGAGCGTCTCGCGGCCTTCTTTTGGAACATTTTTCAAAATCTTCTTCATATCACCAATGAATCCCATATCAAGCATACGGTCTGCCTCATCCAAAATAACCGTCTTGATATTACGTGTTGGCATCAATTTTCGATTCATCAAATCGAGCACACGCCCTGGTGTACCGATAATGAAATGCTGATGCTGACGAAGCGCCTTGATCTGTGGGCGAATATTAATTCCCCCAACACATACGGCTGAAGAGAGCTTCATCCCCTTGGCAATTTTCCTGAATTCATCATCGATCTGCATTGCGAGCTCACGCGTTGGCGCGAGGATGATTGTTGACCGCTTGGTATTACGAATAGTCGCATCAATTACGGGAATAAGGAATGCTGCTGTTTTACCTGTTCCCGTTTCTGCGAGACCAATTACATCATGCCCCTTGAGAATCTCTGGAATAATCTGATCCTGAATAGGAGATGGCGTAATAATTCCCATATCTGTCAGGCGCTCTACAATACGTGGATCGAAATCCATATCGCGAAAAGCATGAGTAGGCGTATACACCTCCTCCTTATACTCAACAGGGTTGGTATTAATAAATTGTGACGGATTGAATGATGGCTGCCTTCGCTTGCCACCACCACGATGTGATCGCCCACCACCTGAACGGCGACGTGACTGACCACCTCTTTTTGATCCAGAACTCTTTGATCCTGCCCATGGTCGTTGTGACGCACCAGCTGATCGTCCCTGGCGTCGAGCACCAGAGCCTTGTCTTGTTGTTTGCATATATAAAATGTAGGAGAGAATAAAAAGCTCCCTCGGGCTGAGTAGGTAATAGTAATTACAGGACGAAAATGGAGAAGTTGAAATATTACTGCATTATTTGTATCCTGCGTTAAGCTAAAGATAATTGCTTAAAAAAGATAAAAATGTTCCTGTCCGCCTCCGAGCCCTACACGAGTTTCAAAAGCATGAACGCTATATTACATTATTCATAGACTTTGTCAAATATCTCTTAAAAAAAGACTAAGGCTGGACTTCATATCTAAGCAAATTCCATTACCCCTTGAAGTAAACGATTGTTCACTGTATACTTGTAATCATGTCTCTGGATAATCATATTACTGCATTGCGTTCATTCTACGGCGATCACAATCGTATGCCCAGCTATACTGAAATGCTCGGGCTCTTTGGATTTGCATCAAAGAATGCTGTATTTAAAGTAGTAAAGAAACTCATAGATGCAGGGTTCATTAGTAAAGATGGCCGCACTATAGTGCCTACAGATCTCTTAACAGGTATACGCGTACTTGGCGATGTTCAAGCTGGATTCCCCACCCCATCCGAGGAATCACTGATTGATACGATGAACCTTGACCAGTGGCTCATTGGTAATCGCGAGGCGACATATATGCTCACGGTATCAGGTGATTCTATGCGCGATGCAGGAATTCTAGAAGGCGACGTGGTTCTGGTCGAGCGCACCAATAATCCCCGTGTAGGGCAGATCGCTATTGCAGAAGTAGATGGCAATTGGACCATGAAGTATCTACGTAAAAAATCTGGCAAATATTACCTCGAGGCAGCAAATAACACCTATCCCGACATGTATCCCTTGGGAGATCTCAAAATTGAAGCCGTCGTTACCGCAGTAGTGAGGAAACTCGAATAATCAATAACCTCAATACTATGCAACGTATTCTCCACATAGACGGTGATTCATTTTTTGTTGCCTGCGAACAAGCCATGAATCCCTACCTCCGTAACAAGCCCGTCATTACTGGACGTGAACGCAGTATTGCTACAGCCATGAGTATAGAGGCTAAGCGTGCTGGGATTACTCGTGGAATGACGGCATGGCAAGCCAAAAAAATATGCCCCAACCTCATTGTGGTTTCTGGAAATTATCTAGCCTACGCTATTTTCTCACAACGGATGAATAGTATTCTAGAGCGATATAGCAATTGCGTTGAGGCATACAGCATCGATGAATCATTCGCCCTGATTGATGACAGCATTGATGCTCATGCGATCAAGGATGCTCTCGAAATAGAATTGGGCTTGAGTTTTTCGATCGGTATTGGTCAGAGCAAAACCCTTGCCAAGCTTGGTAGTAATTATAACAAGCCATCAGGATGCGTGATAATCGATGAACATAATCGCGAGGAAGTATTACATAATACACCAGTACAGAAAGTATGGGGCATTGGACGCAAGAGCGCTGCGAAGCTCATAAGACATGGCATTACTACCGCTTACGAATTCACTCAGCAATCTCAGGAATGGGTACGCAACACCCTTCACAAACCTGGTGTAGAAATATTCCATGAACTGAGAGGCCAATCTGTATATCCACTACACGATAAGATATCTCCCCAGAAAAGCATCAGCTCAACCAGAACCTTTTATGAGACCTCTGGTGACCGCGAATATATTTGGTCACGCCTATCTCAGAATATTGAAAATGTATGCGCCAAAGCGCGCAAGCAAAATCTCTTGGCAGGCACAGCAACATTTCAGCTCAAGACCCAGGACTTCACGTACCATACGCATACAATTAAATTCTCATCGCTTGTTAATACGCCTGCGACTGTACTCTATGCCATTCGCCCATTATTTGAAAAAGCCTATCGGAAGAACACAATGTACAGAGCGACAGGAATTACCCTGAGCAATCTCGCACCTCAACCTACCCAACAATCACTCTTTGATGATTCAGAAAAAGAAAAACGAGAAGACCAGCGAGAGCTCTTCAAATCCATCGATACTCTAAATAATAGATATGGCAAAGGTACGATCCATCTAGGCTCGAGTCCATTGGATAGCAAAAATAGATCGAGCCAATCTACTCATGAACCCACTCACCCATCAATTCACAAAACCATAGGGATTCCCTGGCTGGGATTGGTGAGGTGATATTTATAGATGTGATACATTTTTCATTCCAATCTATTTTATATTATAAGACTTCTTGCACCCTTCCCACTTGACCACTCTCAAGCATAACCTTGATTCCGTGCGGATGTTGCGAGGAGTTAGTTAGAATTCTTTCAACTACGCCCTGAGTTAGATTGCTAGTTCTTTGATCTTGTTTTAATACTATATTTACAGTAGCGCCAATTTCAATATCTTCTCTATATCGCCCGTCTTTTATCATATACCTATTGTATCAGAAAATTTCTATATTCCCGAAAGAGCTTTCGGACTTGATGCCTGTAGAGCTTCTAAATGACATTAATTTGAGGCCTTGATTATTCATTGAGTGCGGGAGATGAGACATGTTCTAAGAGAAATATAAACTATTCCCCTAGCTTCCTAATCTCCATAATAGCCCTTCCCAAGAAATTGGAACCGCGCTCTTCTTCTGAATCGTAACCCCAGAAGGTATCCTTCCACGTATTCCCTTCTACGAGTATTTTCCCCTTAGTCTCATCAAGAAGCTTTTGTAGAAATGGATGTTTGAATTTCTGGATGAGTAAATCTATCATGATATCCATTTTGATATCTGGCCAGTCAGTACGTACTAATCCATATTCTCTCAAGAAGTCAGCAATTATTTTAATATTACCAGAGGTAAATGAATAATTACTGAAAGGGTAACTACTAGCATCTATACGTACTCCATGTCCTCTTGTAGCAAGCTCTGCGTTTATTTCTTCAAACTGTTCCTTAGAAAGCCTAGTGAAGACATCTGTATCAAATTTCGCTGACTGATAGGCATGCTCAGACGAAGGAAAGGTAACGCCCTGATAGACAACATCAGCAATGTAGAAATTCGACAGGAAGGTCCTCCTGAATTCCCTTATGTAGTTTAAAGGAATCGTATTTGCAATGATATCTGACATTGGGAACTCCAGCGCATCAGCAGAAATAGTGTATTCGATTCTACCCACTGTTGTAGTAGCAGAGTTTGCTAAGTCCCTGTATTCCTTTATGAGTAATTGTTTTTCTTTCATTTCCATAGCCTACTAAAGATATCAATATCACTCAAGAACATCATTCGTAGAATCTTTTTCATTATTATTAGATACAAGGCTTTTGGCTAATTCAATTATTCTCATGCGAAAAATAAACCAATAACCAGTCAAAACAACTGCCATTGTGTGGAACATTGAATAGAGAATAGGAAATTCAACAATTGAAGGGTGAGGTATTTGTCCTGAGCACACAACGCACATACTCAGATTATCGCATGAAGTAAATACTCATACAATGTAAAACACTTGAAACTCTTTCCTTAATCATTATCTTAAAAAAAATTAACACAATTAATTGGGCTCATCTATGTAGCTGAATGATACACATCCTGAACGTCATCATTGTCTACGAGCAATTCAATGATCATATCTAGCTCCTCCTTGGCCTTGCTGTCAATCTCTATTGGCATATTGGCGATCCAGTCACGCTCTTCATTCTGTGTAAAATTCCATGCGACGGACCCTGGCGCCCCGAGCGATCCACCATTCTTGGAGAGGATACTTTTTACCTCTTGACCCGTGCGATTCGTATTATCTGTAAGCGCTGTAATAATCATGCCAACTCCTTCTGGCCCATATGCCTCATACATCAAGGGTTTTGTATCTCCTACATCTGATGCCTTTTTGATAGCTCGTTCGACATTATCTTTTGGCATGTTTTCTTTGTAGGCTTTTTTGATAGCAGAAGCCAATCCGGGCGACGTGAGATCCCCATTGGCCTTTTTAGCCTCTACTTGAATCAGACGAACCAGCTTGCTGAATACCTTTGCCTTCTTTGCATTGTTGATTGCAATCTTTCCTTGTTTTTTATGTGATGATCCCATGTATTAAAGTATACATTTTTTATTGATAGATTCTACCTGATGCAAGGAAAATTCCCCAGGCATAGACCTGAGGAATTAACGTTGTATGGGTCTGTAGCGTCCCTAGAATGGCACCAATTTGAAACATTAATCATTGATTGGGTACGTGAAGCGAAGTATGTTTTGAGGTAAATTAGGGAAAAGAAAAAGAGCAAATACCGAATTGATATCTGCTCTTTGTTTTTTCACTTCTTTTTGTCTTTTTTAGACTTATAATCAGGGCATTTTTTTGGCCCCTCGTGAGGGCATTCACCTGCGGGTTTACCGAGCGCCGGACAATTCGCACAGCGATCGTCATCAGGATTAGTGACAACTACTCCTATAAATAATACGGTCAGAAAAATTATCATTTTGTTGATTTAAATTTTATACTTCTACCAAAACAAAGAAAATATAGATGGCAAAAGAGATATATTAACAAATATCGCTAGCATAACTGCAATCCCCCAAATCGCTGGATGGAATCTTATACTATTACCTTCAGAAAAATATATGAAAAAGATTGAACTAAGTCCGCCACAGATACCCGCAGCAACACAAAGACCTCTCCCTATATTTATCTGAATAGGCATAATAATGTAAACCAACCCATTAAACGCAAAAAAGCTTAGGAGCAACAACAATGCTGCGGCAATATTATCTTGCTGAGTTAGGGCGTAGTGATCATCAGACAACTTCTTGTTAATAGAAGTAAACATGCTTCCATTTGGGTTAGAAATATCTTGCGAAAACCAAGACATAATAAGGTTAAAGACCATTATGAAGGCATATTGTGTGTATTTTTCATTATACAAATAAGCATTTGCAAAAAGTATGAAAATACAGGCGATATATACCGCAAGACCGAAAAAGGCCGTTAGCCATTTTTGGTTTGTAAATACCTTAATATCTCTCATCGTAAAAACGATGGAAAATACTATTACCTTTGAAGCAAAAGTAAAAAATATTAATCCAATAAGGTTATTCCAGCTCACCCACATTCCAGGTGCTTGAGACATGAAAAGTGGCATAGTGCTCGCAAGTGCGAACCCTATTAAAAACAAAAATACTTTTTCTTTAAACAATCTATTTGTCATGATTATCGTTTTAAATGTTATTTAAATGTGATGTAAAAGAGTTTTTTAGTCGCACATGATTATATCAAAATACTTTACAAAGTCAATATGTGTAGTATTATACATATCGATATAGATATTCTTCACAAACTTAATAATCATGAAAATAAAGACTTATGATTGCATCTCAATAGATGATCGACCCAATATTGCGATCATTGATGATGCCCTCTTAATCTACAAAGAGGGAGGCAAATATTTTGCACATGTATTTGTTGCTGATATTGCCTCAACAATCACTCTGGAAGAAAATACGGCCCTTCTATCGGAAGCGATGAATAGAGTATGTACTAAGTATTATCTTTCAGGTCACGTAGAACCTATGATTCCTTTTGATATGGTCAATCGGTCAAGCCTAAAAACTGGCCTCAAAAGAAAGGCGTTTTGCTTCAAATTTACTTTCGATGCTAAATTCGAGATTACCGACTTTGCCGTCGAAAAATGTTTTGTTGTTAATAAATTCAGCTTATCTGACAAAGAGGCCGATCAAGTTATCGATGGTCATGAATGGATGAGGGAAAAACCTCTTTCTGATATGGCACGAGACACTATTAATTTCGGTAATATCATTTCGCAAAAACTCTTAAAGGACCGGAAGCCTATCATCGAAAAAAATATGAAAAAGTCCTTCGATTTAGGCTGGGTACTACAAGAAGACGGTCAATACGCTCGCTATGGAAGCAAGTCGAAAGCAGCAATCATCGTAGGGGAGTTCGCTTCACTTGTTGGAACATATATGGCAAACTTTTGCCAAAGAAATATGATACCCATAATGTATCTAAACCCATATGATCTAACTTTATATGCAATATACAAAGATATTGCAAATAAGCTTCCAAGAGATAACCCATTAAGAAAAAAACTTTTTCAGGGCTATTGGGAGTTAACTAATACTCTAATTCCATGGCATTCGGTTGTTCCTAAATCATACAATGAGTGGCCTCCACAATTCTACAGTCGATGGATGTCACCATTGCGTAGGCTTCCTGAGTTGATTCATCAATTAATCTTGGATGCATCATTCCTAGGGCTAAATCATCCGTTTACCACAAAGAAGCTTGCGGCACTCTGTGGCAGAACAAATGTGATCTTGCAAAGCATTGCTGATGATAAGATTAGCTTCTTCAGAAGTGACGTTGAGAAAAGGCTCTCGGTATTAATTGAGGAAATCGATTATACTGAAATTGATGCCGGTACGACGCTACGAATATTTAACACCTATATGTCCAACAAGAAGAAACCGGACAAAAACATTCTGGATTTCATGACTAAGCGAATTAATACTGGAAAGATAGATGTAAAGTATTTGTGCTTCTTGATTAGATATCAGTGCTTTAATAACGATGAATTGCTTCACGCAGTACTCGCCAAGCTTTCAGAAAATAATACGGAATATAGAAAGCGCATCTTGGATGAAATGGAGAAATTGGGATACATTAGTGAAGTGAAAACTAAGATAATTCACAATACTGGTAAACGAGCCGAATCAACACCAAGTTATATAATGGATGGCGCTGAATACATGACCAGAACAATTACAGCTTTTTCAAAAAAACCATTAAAAGACAAAGTTGATTTCATAGTTCTGACACATATTATGGGTGTGAAAGACTTTTCTGCATATATGTCAGTCAAGTTTAAGGACGAACAATAAGCACTAAGGTTGTGCAATATTATATAGCCATCTTGAGATATTCTCGAGATGGCTTTTCTTCTCCCTCATTACTCACACATGTACACCACATACATTTCATACACTACCCCTTTCCTAATCTCGACATACCATATAATCCCACAGGAATACCTAATCCCCATGCGAAGCCATTTCTCTTTCTATGTAGAAATATATCCAAAATAAAAACAAGCAATATGCAGAGTTTACGGTGCAAGCAAATAGACTCATCCTTACAATAATCTATCTTGAAAATCCATTGCAAAATCAGACTCGCCTCGCTTATCGCTGTTATAAAATTTCAAACCTAGGGACTTAATTTCTTGATAACCATGATTCTTTGCGCGCTTCAAATATTCTTGGTAACCAGACTTGTCATCTTTATCAGCATCAAACACAATCTGGCCCTCTCCCCTTAAACCCATGAGAGCTTCTTCTTTCCACTTGTCTTGATCTAATAAATGCCCACCTTTTGGCTCAATCAAGCACTGGTAGTACATCTTCTTATTTTTAATATCATTAATAATTAGCATGTAATCTGGACTAAATCTTCGTCCATCTTTTGGGCTGAATAGCCAATAATCAAGTTCATTACGTATCAAATAGATCTCTGCTCCAGGATATTTTTTCTTAAGTGATGCCATTTGTGAGGCGACATATCTTACAAGTAGTTTTTCTTCGCTTGTTCCAAAGTTTTCATCATACGCATGCCAATCAGCAGATTGAACATTGTATCGTAGCCCTGGATTATTGTGATCAGATTGAGCATTCGCACGTTCATCGCTACTGACAAAAATCTTTTTTCCTGTTTTAGGATCTTCTTTTGGAAATGACATCAAATAGATATTCTTTTCCTTACTGAATACCTGCGATAATGCTACAGGCCTGAAGGTTTTGGTCCCAGTAACTTTTGGCATACCAAGATCAATAGCCTTTCTGACCTCAGGTAGAATGACTCCGACTAGTAGCTGAAGTTTTTCTTGTGGGCTAAGTTCATCAATACCCTTACCTTCTTCGTAAATATATTTAATTTCATACCTTGGAAGATATTTAGTAATGAGATCATCTATCGTATCCATTCCAAAAATGTGCTCGGATACGTTATTAAATCGAAAAAAGTTCCCTTCTGCAGACATCAACGCCTTCCTAATTAGTTCAAGTGAAAAGTATTCTTCACTGATTCTAATCACTTCAATTTTTTGGTTTCCAATTATTTGATTTTGTTCGTAATCGGTGAGACCTCGAGCGCGTAGATTATATGCACCTGCTTTAATAATTCGGTTGAATGTTGTTTCTATTTCTTCACCTAAAACCTTATTTCTCTTCTCAGTTTTATTTACAAAGACAAAACCTTTTTTATAGGTCTCACTTTCCAAGAAGTGTTGTTTTAGGGTAATTGTTTTCTTCTCAACACCTTCATTGATGATACCTTCTCCCAATAAATCTTTTTGTAAATTCTCTAGGAATGTTCCTGTTTTTACAAAATGATAGACAAAGGTCTCAAGAATACGTGCACGTTCATGTGGTTGCCGATCAAACTTTCGTTTGTATTTATCGAAGTCAAAATTCTTTGCAACATTAAACTCTGACCCAAAGAGACCTTCTTGGTTTTGGACCACCTCATCAGGTTGATATGATGGTGGTAATTCATATGGCATGTATCGTGCACCACGACCGATCAATTGAATATCCTGCAATGAAACTTTTTTTGTTTCTGAAATATCAAAATGAATAATGTCATACAAACTTAAAACATCCCATCCCTCATTCAATGCATTCACCGAAAAAATAGCACGCATTGTATTCCGAGAACTATCAAGTGATGTCAAAAGCTCAGCTCGTTCTTTTTTCTTGCTGTTGTAGACCATGGTATGATCACGAGCAAAACTTGATCGGATACTTGTGACAAAAGATTTCAATCCATCCCAATCACCACTTGAAACTAAGCTATTATTTTCATCAGCGATCCACGCGAACATATCAGAGAGGATTTCATGTTCACGGTCTGTATTTTCTTGACCGAGTTCTTTTAATCTATTTAAATCTTCTGGTCGCAGAGAATTAATTACCGTATCAAAAAACTCTCTATCTTCTTCACTCTTTGCGATTTTTGTTGATTTTACTAACAGAATTGGGGTCATATACAAACCCATTTCTTTTTCAGCCAGTAGCTTACGATATTCGCTCAATGCGACAGCATTAATAATAAGGAGTCGTTTTTGATCTTCTGTGTGAATTTCTTGATTATAGAGGAATCGTACATCTTTACTGAATCCATCTCGATTAAATTGCATGAAATCATAACGAAATACAATTTTGTCTTGATATTTTTCATGGATTGCCTGATTTGCCAAATCAACAGTAGCGGTAAATTCAACTAGCATATTATCTGGTCGAGCATTGATCGCAGACATTACTGCTGTCTCCCAGTTCATTATTTCTTCTTGAACCTTTTTACTCTTGCTTCGTGTATCAACATTCAATCGATGGGCTTCGTCAGCAATAACAACGATATCATTCTGATTGAAATCATCTGCGGTCAGGCCATTTTCACGATCTTCTTTGAGGCGATTATAGAGCAACTGCGTGCTGAAAAACATAAAGTTAATGTCATTCCGTAAAGCATCAGCGACACTTGCTACTTCCTTGATTTCAACTTTTTGACCACTAATTTTTATTCCTTTTGGATTAAATAAATACTTTTCAAATTTATAATCTGTCAGGTTTCGTACAGCTTGATTTTTAATCTGCACCTGATGAACTAGAAACAAGAAATTTCTATAACCTTGAGCGTATAAATACAAAACAATGCTGGCCATTACCAAAGTCTTACCTGTTCCTGTTGCCATATTTACCATTAAATGTTTCGCAGATTCTCGATCGACTTCAAAGAGATAGATAAAATGCCGCAATACTTCCTCCTGATAGTCACGTAGTTTTTTACTTGGGTGCAAATTATCAGTGACATATTCAGGAATAGCATTATTTACTTTCCAAGATTGATACGCTGGATCATTTTTGATCTTGTTAAAGAGAAAATCATCCAAGGTATCATTTACCATTGTCTTACTTTTCTTCGCCATAAAATTTGTTGGTTAGGGTTTTCTCGTCTTCTGTTACCTTATACCGAGTATCATTCATGTCTGCATAGTTCAGGTACAGCTGGTTTTCATCCAAAATACCGATGAGGATTTCTTTTCGCTCATCCAAACTGAGACTTCTAAAGGCCTCATCCTTTTCAAATTTCTTTTTATCAAAGAAGAATTTCAAGAAAGCATTTTTCGTCATATCTTTGTAAGCATCCTCTAATTCTCCTTTTGTTTCAGATTGCATAATGCGATCGATATAAGCTTGATTATATTGTTTCAATTCCATATATACAAAATCACCACCACCTTGCCAGTTGACTGCTTTTGAAATTCCACCCTGTTCTCCTTTGATAACTTTTTGTAGACGTACTTTTGCAATGCCTTCGATATAATCCATTTGCTCTATACCAATCCATCGTCGCCCCATTTTATGAGCTACAGCAGCCGTGGTTCCTGAGCCAAGATGATAATCTAAGACAATGTCATTTTTTCTTGTTCCAATTTCCAATAGTTTTTTTACAAAAAATTCAGGCTTCGGATTGCTAAAAGTATTTATATTATTAAAAAGCATCTCTAGTTCTGCTTTCCCCGCAGAAGTACCGCCTACATCTTTTTGATCCAAGACGGATTGAAATGCAATATCTGAGCCAGCAAATACCTTTTTATAAACCTTCCAGGAATCTCCAACTTGCTTAATTAGTAGGTCTTCTTTATTTTTCTCAAAATTTTCTTTATTCCAGAACCAGCGAGCCAATCCCTTAACCTTCTCGCCTGATTTATGGCACATGTATGGATGAATCTCTGAACCATCTGGGGCTAATATTGGATAGTCACAGTTCTTAGTGTAACCATGAGAAACTGTCCAAAGACTATCCCATTTAAAAGTCTTATCTTGCTTACTATCATACTCTGGGTACGTCTTATCAGAAACTCTTTTGTTAAGAACGCTATCGTGAAATGACACTTTTGAAAAACACAGCACATATTCATGAACCGAGTTAAGATTATTTGAATCATGTCCACCAGTTATCTTTGACTTCCAAATTAAATTACCCAAAAAATTCTCCCTAGCAAAAACCTCATCCATCAATATCCTCAAATAAGCTTGTTCGTTATCATCACATTGCACAAAAATAACACCATCTTCACGCAATAGTTTCTTTGCTTCTTCTAGTCGATTTTTCATAAACACCAACCATGATGAATGATTGAATTTATCATTGTATTTAAACCCATCGTTCCCCGTGTTATATGGGGGATCGATATAAATCAACTTTACTTTACCAGCTAGTTTCTGCTTCAAAGTATGGAGCGCCAACAAATTGTTTCCTTTGATCAAAAGATTTTGTTTTAGGCCTCCCTTTTCATCAAAAAACTTAATATCGCTATTGGTATCAAGATCATATTCTCCGTTTTTATCTATATATTTAAAATTCGTGAGTACCTTTGGCTCTTCGAGAGTGTCAATATCTTTGGAATCCATTGTTTGATGTAGAAAGCGCTCGTCACGACCGACGTCTTCCTTGCTCATGCCTGCCTCTAAGACAGTATCTTTGAATGGGAAATTCAAAACGACTTCGGTATCATTTTTGATAAAGCTTCCATTAGTATCACTATACAAACCAATTTTGTTGGTATATTTAGTATATCTTCCTTTTTTAAGATTATTATTCATGCCGTTGAGTTATATTAATTTCGGCAAACAAAAAGCCTGCCACCAGAAGACCTCCGAAAAGATCTCATGCACAGGTTTCCCAGACATAGCGCAAACAGCAACCCTGATGACAGGTTTTTTATGCTGTTTGCGTCTTTATATTCGCACCATACCGCTTGAAGTAATCAATCGGGTTAGGTTACTGAGTTGTGTAAATACTGTAGCATGATGGTGGAATTTGGGGAATAGAAAAAAGGTCGCAGAATACACATTCATACGACCCCTCTTTTTATTCACCCTTATCACTCCCCCTTTTTTTCATTTTGTCACGATACCTACCGCGACTTGTACGATTCCGAATTATTGCCTTTTTACCTACCAGGTGAGCTTCATTTACCTGTTCAAGTAATTTTGGCTCAGAGGCATATTTGTTCAGTAAATCCTGGGGTATTTCTTGACCGTTAATTCCAGCATCTTTTGCTGAATTGTAGTCATCCATGTTTAGTATATCCATGAGTGAAATGGTTGGTTATTGAAAGTATTATCATTGAGTATTTTACATAAACTATTTACAAAGTCAATGTCATGTTGTATCGTATATATATTCTAGAGCACCTCCCCACAAACCCGAACTCTCTCCAAATAGACGTCATAAGATACGAGGATTCATTCTTCATACGCACTAACTACATGTATTGAGTACATACAGGAATTTTTTTAGAGACTGATTTACTGTACTAACCTAATATCCTCGAACAAAGGTACATCTTGTATTGATGGGGAGGCTACCCTAAAAAATTTTTTACACTTTTTTTACAGTTAAATTATTATTCGAAATATAGGTCATGCCTCTAGGAATTTGTACCCTCTTCTTCTCTATGCTATAAATCTCAAATTACATATATACCCCATGAGATATATTGTTATAGAATAAGGGCTTTATAAGGATATTCGGTAGAATGCACACCAAGCTAATCTCATATACATAGCCTTCACGTGACAGAGAGAAATCCTCATTTCTTTTCAAATATGTATTTCAATATATCAACTGGAGGTGCTTGCTTGTCGTAAGAAATCTTTTACCTTTTTGAGTATATACGCCATAGATTAATGCCTACTTGCACATTGTAGAAACCCATAAATCAAAGTAATATTTTAGTATTTTACCGATATCTGGTTGATTGTATCAGTGCCAACAACCTACATTACCAGCCAACGACCTGTCTACATACCCCCCCCAACATATTTACACGTTATTACTGAGATATGATCTTTAGTTTTCTGATATGGCCCTATGTATATCGTTATATAACCAAAATAGTAGTAGTTGTTGATAGGCTCTACGTATTTTGAATATCCTCGAAGGCGGTATTTATTATGGAATATGTTCGTTTTATGGGTGAGGCAAAGAAATGTAGGGGGCGAAAAAAATTTTGAAAAGAATTGATTGATAATTATTAAATTATAGCTAGCATAATGTACATGACTTTAGAATATGCGATGAACATGTGCTCACCACCACATAACCTTGACCCTTCTAGTGGGTACATGAGCGAAGGTGAGTTCTATTTACTCAATGAAATAATACACCGAGCTGAATCAGGTGAAGAAAATGCTCCCAAAGAACCCTTAATATACACCTGCGGAAATGAATATTTCCCTGTTCTTTTCTTGCTTATGCTTAATGAGATGAGGAAAGGGCATGCAATCAATATAGAATTCAAAATTATACATAATCAAAAATTATACTCACAATTAATTCAACTTATACAAGCAATACCTAATAAAACAGTACGCGCAAATGCAAAATCTTACATAAAGTGCAACCCAATCCTTAATGAAAAAAATACCGACCCCATCAATATTCTCAAGATAATGTATTTACCTCTATCAAACAGTATCTTGCAAAAACATATTCGTGACCATGTTTTACGATTATTTTATCCTCTTATCTCAAAAGGGGACTCGTTTTCAAACTTACGATATTTACTCGATAATTACTATACAGCATTTCGTCATGGTGAAATTATTGACCACAAAGACAACACTCTCCATATAGACAATCAATTGGATGCCTTTAAAAAAATACTCGTCAAAGAAACACGGAGGACAAAAAGCTCCTTTGTGCATTTTCATTTTGGTTTTAATAAAGAATTAAATCTTTTAAATTTTGATGAGAAAGAATACCGCGGTTGTAAAATATTCCACCTTATCGTAGCAATGATTTGCGAAGGAGCTATAGAAAGAGATACTTCGGCGAATGCACAAGATGCGGAGAATAAATACCCTAATTATGAATTCTACAAATGCTATTCTATAAAAGTTTGCGCGGGGCTTTCTACGATACAATTTACCCTTCCAGATAATATTTCAATTGATATATGCAAGACAGAAATCGAAGGCTGCTATTTATTTTCAATAAATCAAAATCCTCCATTGAAATCAACAAGCGAGATGCTTGAAGCACTACACAAGCTAGCCTTAGCCCAGGATAACAACGAAGACGATCGATATATTCACAAAGCAAGTGCGCCTAAAAGCTTTGACTCAAATCTACAAAGCAAGAGCTCTCGTATACAAAAAGAAATTCAAAGGGTGTGCCAATCTAACAAAACCGTGCGAATAGTTAGAAAAGATGATAATCACTTTTTTGCGTCTCAAAACATAGAATTACGGACAATAACACCGACACAGATGAAAAAAAGAAAATCATAGAAAAATCATAGAAAAACAGTTCTTAAAAAAGCCTTATAAAACAAGGCTTTTTTCTGTTTTTAAAAAAGTTTGCTGACTTTTCTAAAAAAATTATGTTTTTACTCAGTCCTATAAGCCGAGGTAGTAATTAGCTGCCTGCTTATTGGATCATAATTTACCCTTAACACTTTTATGAATTTTAAAAATAAAGAAACTCAAGACGACAAGCCACAAGAAATTATCACCATCGTAACAAATGACATGATTCTCGATACCATCGTTGGTGACGGTCAAACACATTTTGTTAAGCATTCTAATGGCACCTCTGAACTCATATCTGACTATTATGAGCATGAGGGTACGGTATATACCCCTATCAAATACCGAGAGACTATGAATAGAGGCCCATTAATCATGCCGGTTGCACCTATTCCCTATGAGAATGATGAGGTGTTATTTAATACATTACGTGCATATGTTCACAAGTATGTTGATGTGAGTGATGATTTCGAAATAATCAGCTGCTTATACATCATGATGACCTGGGTATTCGAGGACTTTCACAGTGTTCCCTATCTCCGTGCTATTGGAGACTTTGGATCGGGTAAAACACGCTTCTTAAAAACGGTTGGCAATGTATGTTTCAGAGGGATTATCGCCTCAGGAGGGACTACAACGGCCCCTATGTTCAGGCTACTCGATCGCTATAAGGGCACGCTTATTATCGATGAAGCTGATTATGGAAAATCTGACAAGAGTGACACTCTGGTCAAAATCCTCAACTCTGGATATGAACACGGAATGACTATTAGCCGATGTAGTGATAAAGACTATGAGGATATTCAATCATTTGAAGTATTCGGACCTAAAGTAGTAGTATCTCGTGAGGCCTTTCAGGACCAGGCTCTTGAGAGTAGGTTCATTCACTATCCAATGATTAAGTTGCATGTACGTGAAGATATTCCGCGGTCACTCTCTGATACGTTTTATGAGGAATCTGAGAAACTGCGAGGAATGCTATTAGCCTACCGTCATAAGTATTTGGGCAAAAGAAAGAAATCTGATGAACTCATCCCAGGAGTACACTCTCGTGTGCAACAGATACTGCAACCCCTCCTCACGGTAGCACTTAATGATAACCATAAAAATATTTTACGCACATACGCTAATTATCTCCATCAAAATATCATGATGAGTCGTGGATTCACCATTGACTCAGACATTATCCAAGCGGTAGATGAACTCATTAAGGAAAAAGAATACCAGCCAAGTATAGGCGATATAGCGAGCAGAATAAATAAAAATAATACTGATCCTAATAGCTCGGACTATCGATCCCGAGATATCACTAATGCCAAGCATGTCGGTAATGTATGCAGAAAAAGACTCCAATTTCTGTCTCACAGAATGAGCAAGGGGTATGTGATTGATTTCAATCAAGATAGTAACTATGAAAGACTCCAGGTGTGGAAGCAGAACCTCGGCATTACTGGTATTTATGGACCAGATACCAATGAGATGAACGAAATGAACAAAATGAACAAGCCTATGGATGCGACTCCCTTTGATGAGATTCCTTTTTAGAAAACTATTAATTTTAATTAAAGAGATTTTAATTATTCATGATCCCCCTTAATGAATTCAAATCAATACTCGATGATCTCGATCTTTCATGTTCTGATGAAAAGATTGGGGGTCTTTGTGAATTCACCAATATATTGGGGGATACTATTCTAGATGGCTTTCTTGCAGATATACAGGAAGAAGCTACTATGCAAACATATGCAAAAATCGAATCAAGAGAAACCAAAGACATGCCTCGCTAGCGCACGTATTAGCACGAATAAACAAACATCGGGCGAGAGCCTCGATGATCAAGTAAAAGCTATCAAAGACTTCGCGAAGCGTGAAGGCTATACCATCCTCCCGGACGGTGAAGTTGACATCGAAGTCCAATCAGGATCGAAAAGGCGTCCCGTATACGAAAATCATATCCAATACATCAAAGATAATCCAGGAACGGTTGGATACTATCTCATCCGCTATATTGATCGATTCACACGTGGCGGTGTTTCAATGTATGAAGACATGAAGAAAGAGCTTGCAGACCTCGGCGTAACACTTATCGATACCTATGGCGTGATTCAAGCCCCAACTAATATGCCTGAACTGGAAGCCTTGGGGTTCGAGTACGAGTGGAGTGTAGGATCACCTAGTGAAATGGCGGAAACCATGGAGGCTATACGCGCTAAAAGCGAGAAGACGAAAATACTCCAAAGGACCATTCCGAAGCAAATTGAATATACGCAAAAAGGATTCCAGATTGGCCGTGCAGTAGATGGCTATCTCATTGAGCGCAAACAATTCAGTGCACAAATTCGATGCGTCTGTATACCTGATCCTGATCGTGCTCATTTAATTCGCAAGATGTTCGAATTACGTGCCGAGAGTAGGCTTACTGATCAGGAAATAGTGAAAGAAATGAATGAGAAGTATGGGTATCTTTCAAAGCGCATTAACAAATGGAACGCATCAAAAACAGCAATCATCGGATACCGTGGCGAAAAGAAACTCACTATCAAGCAACTCCAGCGGATTATAAAGCGCGTTGATTATGCAGGATTCACATGTGAAAAATGGACCTACCAAAAGCTTGTTAAAAATAACTGGGATGGACTGATATCTATTGAACTCTTCAACGCAGCGAATAGAGGTAAGGTATTCATTAAAGATACCAAGAATGATACCTATGACGTTTTGTATGATTATAAGCCTGAGAGAGCGGTATATAAGCGTCTACGGCATAATCCAGACTACCCTTTCAAGTTTATCTTGTGCCCTCATTGTCAGAAGAATCTTAAAGGGAGCGCATCAACAGGGCGTGGCGGTAAAAAGTATCCTAAATACCATTGCGCACGTGGGCATGCCCGCTTTGTCGTGAGTATGGACGAAATGAGCTCAACTATCGAAACCTTCCTCTCGAAGCTAGAATTCTCACCAGAATATCTAGAAGTGCTCAAAGAAGTATTAGTTAGAAAGTTTCGCCAGCGCCAAGCAAATCATGTTTCTGAATCACGAAGCAAGGATGACGCGATATCACTTCTAAAAACAAAGAAAGAGAGAATTCTTGATAAGCTCATTGATATTGATAGTACTGTAGTTATGAAAATACTCGAAAAGCAGATTGAAGAAATTGATCAGCAGATCAACCAGAACGAATCAATGCGCTTCGCAGTAGACCTCCAAGAGCATCATATCAAGGACCTCATACACTATGCGAAGAAAATAGTGGAATCACCTCAAAAAGCCTTATTAGATAAAGAGAATCCACTACGACAGAAGAAGTTATTCGAGCTCATATTCGATACCATTCCAGACTATGAAAAACTGACGAGTGGAACCGCTCAATTATCCTTTGTATTCAATGCTTTGGGTGAGATTCATACCCTTGAAAATAGGGGTGAATCCCTGATGGGGTGACTATCGGGAGTTGAACCCGAATCGCCGGTACCACAAACCGGAATAATAACCATTATACCATAGTCACCATGTGCGTCTTTTTATACTGCATTCCTCTCGGAACATCTGAGTTATACCAAAATGTACCCTAAAAGGCTAGCCTTTACGCTCACGTGTGTGGCGGCGCGCAATGAAATGAGCGAATATCTGGCTTCCAATAATTCCCATTACTTCGAAAATAACATATCCGAGTAAAAATATGCCTGCACTTACAGGGATCCTAGCAACAGAACCTAGAATAAAAATTATCAACCATGTTGACAGTGATACAAATCCAGATGCAAAAGCAAGCTGCCTGAGCCACGCAACATCATTCTTTTGATCAAGTTCCTTGTCGAAAGCGATCATTTTTAATCGCGGAGCCACAAGTACATTCAGCACAATCCCATTCAATATTACAACTACTACTAATATCATTTTTGCTATAAACTTGGCACTATCGTTATAGACATCGGGAGCAGAAAGGTATAGGCCTATTCCTGAAATTATTATCCCCACTAATGCGAACCATAGGGTACTTGAAAGTATACGCAGCACACGATCCTCTGCATTTGATATGGTGTAGTTACGTGCGAAATTAAAAAAGAATACGTCACTCAAAAGAGTCCCCCCCAAAGCAATTGCTGCAGCAATTGCATGAAGTATGAGCATTATTGGTTTAATATTCTGAAAAAAACTAAGCATATCTCACTTGTGATGTAATTCCTAGAGAGACTCTTCAAGGGTTTCATATGTCGCACCAGATGAATACACCTGATAAATACCAAAAATTAAACCAGCAAGAATTGCAATGAGGATGAGCGTCTCAAGAACAAACCAAAAGGCCCGTACCCCCGATCCGGCAGAATCATCTGAGCGTACTTTGCTCGTATTTCTCCCGACTTCACGTCGTGTTATTAGCTTTGACCGAGGAGACATGACCGATGATTGCATACTACTAGACACGGCTGATTTTGGATACGCAGGAGATGCGGCAGAGGCAACAGGCTGCTGATAAGAGCTCGCTACACGTGGTCGCTCCATAGTCATCGTTGCGGTTCCAGACATCGATGAAGTGGTCGGTTGTTGAACAGAATTCATAGTACGAGCATTAGCAGGCGTGTGTACATCCATAAGTGGGCCCTTCTTTACTACTGAATGTGTGTTCATTTCTAAGCCAGACACAGTACTGTCAAGCCCTGCTTGGAGAGTATTAGATGTCGTGTTAACACCCGATGCTGTTCCAGCAAGCGCAGTAGCCCCTAAGCCAGTTGCTGCTGCGCCAATTGCAGAAGCCGTCTGGGCAATAGCGCCAGCGATATCAGCGACCTCATCATGAGAAGCACTTTCAAGTACATGATCTGCGTGTGGCTTTTTCACCTGCATAGTACTCATAGGTGAAACTACCGAATGATTAGCCTTATTACTAGGAGAAGAAGCCATTGGCGAAAGGTGTGTTGGATCTCCCATAATTGGAGATGCAATTGCCTCTGGCTTAGTGGCGAGCACAGTACCCAATGCTGGCGATGCAACTTTCCCCATAATGGAATCAAATGCTTCCCCTATAAGACCCTCTTTCCAACCAGCTTCCTGAAGTGCTGGACGTAATTGTTCGAGCGTGAATCCAGCTTTCTGCTGTTCACGGATGTATGTTAAAAGTTCTTGTGTAACCATATGGGCATCATTATACCGTACTCGCCACACTCAGACGTACGAGTTTTACACACATATGATTACCATATGCTTTCTTGCGGGTCATTCCTGTTATTTTCGAATCCTAAATTTCATGTATACCGTACTCGTAATTGTTTGTTCGCCCACTTGAATTGCCACACTTGGTTCAGGGTATGCTTGTTCATTATATGCAAGATCTACTTCATCCATTGTTCCAAATTCCACTAATTTTTTGGCATCCATCATTGCTGCGCCCATTCCATAATCATCAACTCTTGCATATGGCATAGGCTCATAGCCATATGAATTCTCACTAAAGTCTAATCTCTTCCCCAATCGAGCATCGAGTGACTTTGCGAGGCGCTTGGCTTCCTCTTGAGCTTTAGCGATTGCTTCTTCGCGCGCTTGGATGCGTAATTCATCAGTATCATCAATATGCAAATGAGGTCCATTCAATGAATTAACACCAATATTACCAAGGAGCGCCAGTACATCTCCTGCTTTTTCTAAATCACGCACCGTAACTGATACAGATTGAGAAAGCTCATACCCCACCAAAACTCGCTCGCCACGATTATCAGGCCATTCGTACCGTGGGAATGACTGGTAGTTCTGTGTTGAAATATCTTCTGTATCAATTCCTAATTCCTCGAGCCCTGCTGTTATCGCATTAACATCATCAGAGACGCTCTCTTGACTCGTTGCAATGTCCTTACCTTCTGACTTAACGGTGAAATTCACCAATGCCGTATCAGGAATAGCTTGCACCTCACCCGTTCCTTGAACATCAATGGTATCTCCATAATAATTAATAGCATCCATCCGCCATGACACTAATCCTACAATTCCCCCGATAACAACCGCAAGGGTGAGGAGGCTCATAAATACACCCGCACTCCAATAAAAAAATTCTTTTGCTGTTTGATTTTTCATAAAAATATACACGTTATGTTTATTGAGTAAAAATTAAGCACACCTTATTCTTCTGCTAGTATATCATGGAGTGTTACACATGCAGCTCGTGGATTACCTCCTCCATATACAGCAGATCCAGCAACAAAGCGATCAGCGCCGGCATCCTTCAATGAACGGATCGTTGACTCGTTCACACTGCCATCAATTTGGATAAGCACATGAGGAAATGCTACACGAAGAGATTTCACCGTATCAATGGTTTGCTCATCAAATCCCTCGCCTTGCTTGCCAATCTCGGCAATACCCATTACCTGTACACAATCAACCATAGGAATATGGGGGAAGAGATCGCCTTCGAGATCGATATCATTTTCAACAGCGATGCCGATTTCGATAATATCACGCACGCCCTGGAGGCGACTGATCATTGCCTCAGGAGTATCACCGAGAGATTTCCTATGTAAAATAATACGCTTTGGCCCCAGGGCAATCATTTGATCAATCCACTTTTCAGGATCTCTAATCATGAGGTCAAGCTCATAGTCGAGGGTATCCCATAGAGGCATGCCGTATTCTTCGTCTTTTAAATCCTGCCATGCCTGATCGCCTACACCGTCAGTTTTGCGTATCTGTACATAGGGCCATGTCATATCATCAGTGAGCATGCCATCCATAATATCAATCTGCACTGTTGTTACTGATTCAGCAATCAGATTAACTTTCTCTTGGATCTCGCGAAAGTCCCGAGGCATAATTGCCGGAATGATCGTTGAGATTTTTTGTTTTGTTTTTATTATTTTCATAAGAGAATAGTACTATGAAGTAAGGGTATCTATTTTCTCAATACGCCGAACATGTCGCTCAACATTTTGATCAAATGGTGTTGAGAGGAAAATGTTGATTGCACGTATGGCGTCTTCATTATTTTCTATAAAACGCACACCAATAGAGAGCACATTCGCATTGTTATGCTTGCGTGTAATACGTAAAATATCATATCCATCTGCACCTGGCGTCCCTTCTGATTCAATTTGATTACTCATTGCATGCGTCCCGTACCAAGGCACCGCACGGATCCCAGCAAAGCGATTCGCTACGATTGCCTCACCGTATCCTGATCCACCAAAAAAGATCCCCATTACATGAGAGCCTTCATTAATCGATTTCTGCAATGCTTCTGAAGCGTTCGCCATAATGTCTGGATAATCATCTTGAGGGTCAAATGAGCCTGCCCCATGATCAACAATCATCGGCTGTGGATCACGGCTCTGTAAGTAATCTCTTACGTATTCTTTCATTTCATAGCCCGCATGGTCTGCTGCGAGGATGATCGTTGGTGCAACATATTCGTTCATATGATTATTCTATCATAAAAAATGTCTATAAAGATTTATTATGAAATAAACTATTCAGTAATATTATATTTTTATCTATAACCAAAATACCTCACCCGGCCGCGCTCTTGGCGCGGCTGCCCTCTCCTATATAGGAGAGGGCGATTTTGCCTGCGGCAAAATGGGGTGAGGTATGTAAGATTATTCTACTTTTTTTTGCTCGATGAGCTTTTCTTTTTCTTTGATGTGCTTTTTTTTGCAGTTGTTTTTACTTTCTTTTTCTTTTCAGCCTCTTTCTGTTTTTTCAATTTTGCTCGTTCCTTCTCGCGCTCGCGCTGCAACTTCTCTTTTTCTGCCTTCTGTTTCTGCCGCTCGCGCTCACGTTCTGCTTTTTCTTTTTCAATCTTTATAACCTCTTCACGCTTAGCAAAGAGTTCTTTCCCAGCCTTCGTAACGTGGGCAACCAATGCAGATGAATATCCCATTTCATTGTCATACCATGCCAATACTTTCACGAGATTCCCGCCAACAACACGTGTGAATGAAAGATCAGCAATGGATGCATAGGTAGACCCAATAATATCTGACGAAACGATGGGCTCCTCTGTTGCGGTATAGATTCCCTCCCAGCGCTTCTCGTGTGCTGCGTTCGCAAGAATTGCATTCACCTCATCAACAGTAGTATCACGCGATGCGATGAAAGTAATATCCGCAAGAGACCCCGCGATCACAGGAACACGGACTGCCATTCCATCGAACTTCCCCTTTAGATGAGTAAGCGCCTGAGCTGTCGCCTTGGCAGCGCCCGTGGTGGTCGGGATAATATTCACCGCTGCTGCGCGTCCACGGCGGGGATCTTTACGATGCGGACCATCCACGAGATTCTGCGAAGCAGTATATCCATGAACCGTTGTGAGCATCGCCTTTTCAACGCCAAGCTCCTCAGAAAGAATCGCCATAACCGGAGAACCAGCATTAGTCGTACATGATGCATTCGAAGTGATCGAACATGTTTGGAAAAGTTCCTCATTCACACCCATTAATACTGTTCCTGCGCCAATACCCTTTTTCGGCTCACCCTTGGCAGGTGCAGAAATAACCACATGACCTGCTCCAGCATTCAGGTGCTTCTGAGCGAGAGCATAATCAGTAAAGACACCTGTTGATTCAACAACGACGTCAATCTTGTTTTTCTCCCATGGTAATTTTGATGGATCAGATTCTTGTGTGAATATAACCTTCTCCCCATCAATAGTGAATGACTTTTTACTACGCGCAATGTTCACATCATACACCTCATCTCCCTGCGCAGAATCGTATTGCAAGAGATACATGAGATTATCCAGATTACCCAGATCATTGATTGCGACCACTACAATCTGATGATGCTCGAGTGCGAGTTTGAACACCGATCGGCCAATGCGACCGAATCCATTAATCGCGAGGCGAATTTTTGGTTTCTTGGTGGATTTTTTAGTCGGAGACTTTTTCGTTTTCGTAGGTGAAGATTTTTTAGACTGTTTTTTTGTTGAAGGTGCTGGGGGCATACTTTTTATTAAAAATTAAAAAATGTGAGTAACGTATAGTAGTATACCAAACTCACATGGATCTGTATTAGAAGTTTTCAATAGATGCATTTATACTTGAGGGAGATTTTTAAACCTGCCTTCTTTATATGGCGGGACAAAAATTTCAGTATATTCCATATCTCCAATTGCATGCCACTCCATGATTTTCCCTTTCTCTACTAATACTTCTGGTGCATCTCCTGGAAAATGATATACATGCATAGGCTCCTTTGCATTTTCACTTTTCCAAATACGTAGTATTGCCTCGCCCTTCCTGTGAATCTGATAGGTTTCTTCTCCACCTACAATCAACTGCCGCGGTGATCGAAAGCCCTTTGAGATATTAATAATTCCTAAGTCTTTCGAAGCGCTATTTACAAACTCATAGACATCACAAGTAACACCTTCTTGCACAGTGCTTGTTTCAACAAATCGAACAGGTTCATCATTATACTTTTCAATCTTTTTCGTCATATTTAATTAGAAGTTTTCAATATGTGCGATCATATCGTTTGCGAGTTGGAGATTGGAGAAATAGTCATCACCGGCAAATTCTCTCGAATCTTCTGGGAGTATCTGGTAATGCTGAATAACTTGATTAAAAGAATATCGTGATCGTGCATATTCTTCCGTGCGATACATTGCAATGCCCTCCATCATATACGGCAACGTTTCATAATATCCACCAAAACTACTTATGGTAGACCACGATGCATTCTCAGGGGAAACATCTCCCCCAAAAGCACATTCTTCGATAAAGTTATCTTGAACACGAACAATACGATCAAGCACACACCATCTTGTGCTACGTACAATGAACTCATGCCAATCGGGCGCATCCATTACATTGCCATCCCATTCATCAACATGTTTTGCAGCTTCGTCAGAAATCTTTATGAGCTCACTCTGATTATCCCCTGCTTTATATTTTTGAATCAACTCATTTATACGAGTCACTATTTCTTTTCTAAACCCAACCTGAGGAGCATTCGTTTGCGTCATGGGATCAGAGAAAATATTCAAAACACGATTCTCAACTTCTTTCATGCGTAGTGTTAAATTCTCTTCAGAAAAAATAACAGCGGATTGCTGTGAAGAAATATTCTGAAATGATTTGAGTAGCAGTTGCCACTCAGGAATATCAGCGACGAACATAATGGTCTGGTATTCATCACTCTCGAGATTAAACACGTAAAATCCTCCCGTAGTATCAATTTCCTGATGAGACAAGAAATCATCCCGCCAAGCAATATCTCGACCAACGATATACCCAACAACCTTTTCAAGATCAGCATTCTCTTTCACTAATGTATTCCGATCATATCCTTGGAGCGGGCTCGTTGTGCGTTCATGCTCCTCTAATTTCTCTTGGGCACTATGAGTATCAAATGTTTCAAAATAGAATTTTGCATTCTCCCGAACCGTTCCCCGCGCATAGTCATCTACAATATTTTTATCCATGATTGTGCTGGCGCTATTTTCTAGATACCATTTATGTGTTTCACGATCATACACAACCTCACCATATTCTGGTGGATATGAGAATTCAAAGCCGATCTCTTCATTCGTATAGGTAACCCAATCATCAGGGATGATTATTTCTTGGGGAGTAAACACGCCCGAAGCATCCGATGACGGATCAATGAAGCTATCTGAAACATCAGGAATATTCTCGATAGCTTCTTGACGTGCATCTTCTCGCTCTTGTGCTGTCTCGGTAAGTGGCGCAACGCGATCATCATTAGGTAAAAATGTTGCAGGCTTCAAAAATAACAAGAAATACCCAATGAGCACAAGGATTGCAAACCATATAAAATATTTAATAAATTTCCACATATATTACTAGTATACCAAATTATTTCTTCTTGTAGGTTTTTCATTTCTTTCTTTTTAAGCTCTCTTCTAGAGCTTGTGTAAAATCCTCCATCGCTATGCCTTCCCCATTATTATCACGCACTGCATTCCAGAGACTTTCCTCATTCGCAGCAAGCGGAATAATTGGCCGAATAATGAGCGCGCCTGAATCTTGTAATTCAAGCTCGACCGAGTCGCTCGGATAATATTCACGCCACTTTTTGGGCAAAGTAATTTGCCCTCGCTCACTGACGCGCTGTATTTTTTCAATATTTTCCTATTATATGAAATAGGTATTTAGCAAGATTATTTTTACTCAATACTATATTCAATCGCTTCAGTAACATTATTCAACACTGACTCATATTCAAATTCATCTATTCTGCTAGGATTAATTCTCTGCGACTTGATCATCTCATCTGCAAGTTCTCCGTACATCATACGCATTGCCCACACGGGAATTCTTAACACGTGAGGCTTTTTCAAAACACGAGCCAATTGTTGAGAGAAATATTTTTGCCTCACGGCTTCACTTGAAATCATATTGTACACCCCTCGAATACGCTCATTCTGGATACTCTCGAGATAATATTCGATCAAATCATCTGCATGTATCCATGGTAGAAATTGCTGCCCGTCACCCAAGGCGCCACCAAGACCTTTTCGGTAGATTGGGAGGAGTCGTGCCAAATATCCACCAGTTCCTATAATATGTCCTTGGCGAAGAATAACGGTTCTCACCCCATAATGCTTTTCAATATGGCGTGCCTCTTGTTCCCACGCAGATACAACATCGCTCAGGAATCCCTTACCCTTCTTGCTCGACTCGTTTAGTATCGTATCGTGTGCATCGCCATAATATCCAACTGCTGAAGCTTGAACGAGAACTTCCGGTCGATACATTTGCTCTTCAAAGAATTCCCCCATGCGCCGCGTCGTCTCGACACGTGAATCATGAATAAGTCTTTTCCGTTCAGGCGTAAACTTACCTCCGATAGAAACTCCCGCTAGATTAATATATGCAAGCGGGCGAGTAAGCGTGTGCCTGTCCTGGTTAGAAATTTCTTCATTCCAATTATTGCGTGTATCAGCTACTATAGCATGCGCGCTCGTTTCGTACTTCGGCGTATTGAGATCGATAATCACTGGCATGTAGCCCCTACTTATCAATAGAGGGACAACTTGTGATCCAACAAATCCCGAACCACCTAATACAATCACTTTTCGGGATCTTGATCCCTTTTTTTGTGTATGCTTTTTTGATGGAAATTCTTTATTACTCATATTTTCTAGACTTTTTATACACTCCAATAACCCGCAACACCTTGTTGTTCTATTTCTTTTTTATGATCTTTCAATAAGGCATTGAACTCCTTTTTATTATGCACCTGTGTAGAAATATTTTCTTTATGTTCTATATCCAAGACTCGAGCAGGATCAATCGCAATAATAGAACCATCTTTGTTTCGAAATTCTATTTGTAGATGCAAATGGTTATGCTTGCCCTCTGGCGTACCAGAATCACCTACTATCCCAATGAGCATATCATGAGGCGTATTGACTTGAGGGTATGATCGCATACTAATTTCACGAAGCATTTTTTGATACCGCGAGAAGCCAACTTTTACTTCTTTCAAATGCATGTACAAACTATACATAACAAACCCATCCTCGGTCACAATATGCGGATGAGACATCATGACGTAATTCCCATTCTGAAGTGAATATCCTGCATATTCGAGAATCCCACTACATACAGGATACACATCGTGTTTAGTGATCGCATTAATATCGATTCCTGTATGAAAATAGTGTGATTGATGATTAATAGGATGATACTGAAAACCATAATGTCCGAAGAAATCATTTATATAAGCTCGGTCATCACGCAATGGATGCATTAAGTTTTCACGATCAGATATATATTTGAAAACATGCGTCCAAAAGTCACCTCCTATATTCTCAGGGATGCGGTGTTCTCCGCGAACTTTTCCATAGACACCTGGCCGCTCGATACTGTGTGGACGTATCTCACCGAGAAGTATGGTGGTAATGTCTTTTTTCATATGGAATGTGGTGATTTTCTATATCTATGCTATCTCTACTCTTCTTTGATTATACTATTTTACAGCCTCAATATCAAAACTTAATGTAAAGGTATCAGAAATCGCTGCGTCAGCAATATCTGGGAAGAACTTAATCGATCCGAATTTCATGCCATACACTGTACGATCAACCGATGCTTCACCAGAAATTTTCACCGTGTCACCTTCAGACACAATAGTAACAGGCACATCAATTGATTCTGTTGTATCGCGAATAGTTAGGTCCCCTGTAACAAGCCCTTCTGCAACATCATGATTTGTAACCGTAAATTGAGCTGTTGGATGATTTACAATATCGAAAAAGTCTTCGCCTTCGAGATGCTCACGCAATGATGTAGCCGCATCACCTTCAATATCAGTTACAGTAATTGCTGTTGTATCAAACGTAATAGATCCACTGGTGACCTTTCCTTCACTATCGAGACTGAATGTCCCACCCCCGATACCAATGCCCCCTGTGTGATTAGTTCCAATCTTGGTTCCTGACCAATTTGCAGAACTTTCGTTATTATTAATAGCATACGTTTCCCCTGTTATTTTGGTCACCTCAACTGCTTCTCCCGTCTCTTCTGTCGTATTTCCTGCTATTGCAAGAGGGATTTTTGGCTCTTCAACCGTGGCAACGATCTCGGTTCCGTCTGGTGCGCGAGCCGTTACTGTTGCTGATACATTTTCATTTTGTGCTGTGTTTTTACTCTTCCCACCGAATCCACGTATTCCAAAGATAACTGCTAACGCAATCAATATAAGAACAATAATACTCATTAGATATTTCATAGTCATTCATTTCTGTGATGATTAACATTCCGTCATCATGCACTATTAATTATTATATTTCGTATCCTATCACTTCTGTATTTTTGGGAACACCCCATGTGTTTAATAGATCACGAATATCTGATTCTGTCATAACCTTTCGGAATAAGACGCCCTTTTTACCATGGACACGATCTTTGCAAATATTCCATGCTGTATCAAAATATACAGAGCCCTCAACATATGAAAGATACCCTAACGGCCTTCCTGTTGTTTTCTTTTTTTGTTCTTTTTTGGAAGCACGCATCACGGCAAGCTCTTCTTCTTGTGGTGGTTGAATGAGCAACGCATAATCAGTATATTCACCTGATGATCCTCTATAAGGAGAAAAATCATCATCCATGTCAGCATAGGCCGTAGCGATAGTGTCAGCACGTTCATTGCCAGGAATACCTGCGTGCCCTGGAACATGCACGTATGTTATTGGTACATCAGCAAGATCTTGGGCGAGAGTGTGCACTTTTTGCCAGAGCTCCTTGTTACCAATTATTTCTCCATCTTTTTTGCGCCATCCATTGCGTGCCCAACCATGCATCCATGAAGTAATTCCTTGATGTACATACCGTGAATCTGTATACAGGTGCACCGGAATCTGAGTGTACGTACGGTCGCGATCTTTTTTAAAGAAAATTATTTCCAATGTTCGCAATACAGCCAAAAGCTCCATTGCATTATTAGTCGTATGCTCATACCCTTCACCTTTCTCTACAATTTCATCAGCATGCATATCTATGAGTACCAATCCATATCCACCTGGGCCAGGATTGCCACGCGCTGCACCATCTGTATATATTATGATTTCTTTTCTATCCTGACTCATGTAATGTATATATTTATTTAAGTACTTTCGATTGTAACACAAATACCCGCTTGAACTATCAAGCGGGTATATCCTATTCAATTATTTACCATCTACGCAATAAACAATCTTCAAAAAAATTAATTACGTATGTATTTCTGCGTCATAAATCCCTGCCCATCCACGCATCTCATATGTATAAAATACATGCCAGGCACTAAATGATGCGTACTCTCTTCATGATATCCCTCATGGTAAGTACCATGGTATACTTTTCTTGCCTGAGTATCGAAAATACTCATAACAACATCTCCTTGAGCATGTACATGAATAGCCTCTTGGCTCACATAAAAATTCTGAATACATCCGGCATCAATGAACTCACCACTCCTCGTAGAGCTCACCCATGGAGAATACATTATTGATCCATCAGATTCTTCTGCGCGAATACGATAGAGTGTATTGCCATTCTGTATTGCGTACGACTCATGGCGATATGCTATGACGCCACTATCTTCTGCGCGTGAACGATACTCTGCGATATCTTCGTATGATTCATTGCCACCTGCATCGAGTCTACGCTCGACCACATAGCGAGCAATGCCTTCTTCTTGAGCAATTTCCCACACTATCTCATCATAGCGATCATGAGTAACGACATACACATCTTCCCAAGCAAGTGGTAAGTATAACTGCGGCTCCTGGACAACACACAGCTCAGCGCTGCTGTTATCAATCTCGATACACGCGGTGCGATAATTATTCGTCATATTCTCAGCGATACTCACAATATACGTATCCGGACCAATGCCAATGCTCCCTGAAAGGGGTGCAGTAATAACATCTTCGTCATTAATATCCAAGACATAGGAACAGCCATTGGGCACATTCACTCCTAGGTATCCAATATCATGCTCGTACCATGGAACCGTATCTACTGGCCACCAACGCCACATGAGGCTCTCGTAACAAGAAAGATCAACAATCTCTATAGCTTCGCTGTCGAAATTGTTCGTCAGATCATTCTCGATACACGATGACAAATCATCATTCACTGCCATAAGTACATAGTAGCTTCCTGGTGTATATATAAATCCAGCATCACCGCCACCTGTGAACATCTGATTATCTAATGCAACGCGCATGTCTCCATAGATGAATTCATCTGGACCAATCTCACGATATTCCATATCACTCAATCGAATCTTCCATGAATTATAGAATTCATCAATATATGCAAGCCAGCCACGAATACCTACCTGCCCCACATCAGCATCGCTGTGATTGCTCACACGATAATTGATGGTTAGTGAGTCACCGAGTGCGAGATTATTGTCTGGCACCGCACTCATGATTCTCATTTGCAAGTCAGGAACTTCATCATCAGTAGTCAGTGTAAAAGGGATGACGAGGAAATTATTATTACCCCCATCTACTCCTTCATCAATAGTATTGTATGGATCAGTCAGCACCTCGAGATAATTAATCCCTTCTTCGCCTCCTGAAATCTCAAAACTCAATTGATGCAACTCATATCCCCCCATAGATATTCCTTGGCTATATTCAAGCCCTGTAATGTACCTCAAAAATCCTGTAGGCTGACTCGTCTCTTGGAAAAGGAAAATCTCTGACGGACTAACCGCATGATTATTTCCAATATTACGTGTCACTAATGTGACTCCCATTGTGTGCCCTACGGGGATACTTGGTGACAAAAGGTCGAGTACCTCACCCGTAGTCTCATCGCGTATTTGTGCGATAAAGCTCACATAATCTGGATAACCAGATGCTAAAGGCTCCACAACAACTTCATACGTAACAATTGAACACATCCCTTCATCCAAATCATACACACCGTAGCGTGTCGTAGTGTTCGATACTATGTTTATAGTATTACAATCATACCCCGAACAAAGAATCGTACTGTACCCATCATCCATTTGCCATTGGTAATTCCCAGAGCCACCACTAACAGAAAGCGCCATTTGAGCGCCCGATGCAACGGGGTTGCTTTGAGAGCTGGTAATTACTAAATCTGATACTGATTCTTGTGGAAGTGATTTGAAAATATTATCTGATGGCTGCCAGCTAACGCTCAGTGTATATGGAATATACGCATCATTACATGGTGAGATACTCCTGAGTCCCACATCTATAATTGGACAGGTCACATATTGCGTAAAATCTATATCATAGAACGCACTATGCGAAGTATTCGGATACACTATTTCTGTATACACGGGATCATTACTATCTAACAAATCATCGTATACTACTAATTCCATTGGCTCGGTATTCCCCGCGATCAAGAGACTAAATGTTCCTGAATGCGTAACAGGTAGCCGGACCCAATCTTCGTCACTAGGACACAAAACCCGCTCGGCTGAACCATTCTCTACTTGGGAATCGTACGGATTCCCTACGCCATTGAACCAGTATCCTGCATATGCCTCGTCATCATCCTCGCCCTCATATTGATCATCGACACATGGAGAGCTCACCCCTTCACAGCATGCTAATTCTGGAAGTGTTTCGAGAATTGCCTCATACATCGCTTGAGCGATCTCTTCTTGGTAAAATGGATCATCGAGAATCGACAAGTTGCTAGCATTCGTATGAAATCCAATTTCACTCAAGATACTGTATCGAGCGTTACCATATCGTAATACACCATAATTGTTATTAGAATTCTTGGGACTTCCTGAACGTATGCCCATTCCTGTAACATTATCAATAGCCGCGTCGATGTTCTGACCAAATGCAATGCAGTCTTGATATGTAGGATTACTTGAGGTCGTATAATACGATTCAATACCATTTGATTGGTAATCTTCACCACAAGCATCTGGGAATGCACACGATGGGCATGCATTTGTATGTAACGACAAGAATAATTCAGCTCCCATCTGGTCAGTAAGCACGTGTCTGTCTTCTATCTGCATCCACGAAACATTAGACTCTCGTGTCATATAAACAATTGTATTACTGCAACGCTCTTCTAATTTTTCACGAATGAGTAATCCAATCGCAAGCACATTTTCAACCTCATCGATACATCGATCATCAGGTGTACATACCGTAATTCCTGAGTTCAATGGATACTCAAAATGCCTCTGTGGGAATCCATTACACTTACTTGGGGCACCTTCTGTACTACTCACCTCATCAAGAGGAACGTAGCCATGCCCAGGATCAATAACAATATGTATGTCTCCTTGGGAATAAGCCGATTGAAAGCACAGCAGTGAGACTACTATGCCAAATAATAATTTCTGCATTAATCAATAATTTTTAAATAGTGAAAAAATCTATTCGAAAACATATTCAAGAATATGATAGTAGGGATTGTCTGGATATTCAGGGTTATGAGTATCTAGTAATATATATAACACTTGATTATATATACGTTTACCAACTGGCACAGAACCTTCATCAAAAGATATCTTTTCTATTATCTTATCTTTAGCCGAAAGAACATAGACGTTACCGTGAGTAAAACTGTAATGATGTGCGCCTGGGTTATCTATAAAGTTTTCGCTAATCACAAAATAGTTATCAAGATATACCTCAGAAAGACCCACCTCCGTATCGGGTGCAAATGAAATATCCATTTCGCGCAATACTTGTAAATACTTTTTCTGCATTTCTTTCCTCCAATTGGCATTATTATTATAATCCCTCAAATATCCACCTGGATATTTTTTGTAGAATAATTCTTGTGCACGATCGCCATCAATTTCATACTTTCGCACAAGTGTAATTTTTGATATATCAATATCTTTTACTTCCTCATCATGCGTTTCCTCCTCAAAGGAGATTTCATTCTCTCGCTCCGGATCGTCTTTAACTATCGGAACTACCTGTGTAATTGTCTCTTTGGGTGGTGAGCATGACTTGCACAGTAGTGCAGTAATACCCAATGCAATGATGAACACGAATAATGCGCCCATGCGGAAAACAGTTTTCTTTTTCATAAATACTATTTTATATGTGATGAAATAATGTGAGGATCAATGATGTCGATGAGATCATCGACGCAAAAAACAAGCTTCAATTGTTCTGTGTTTCTTCTGTTCTAGAATTTTAGATTTACAAAGAACGTTGTTGCTTTGATAAAAGTATACGTATATACGTATACTTTTCAAATTGACTTTTGCACAGGCATATTGTGGTTTGATTATTTTTCGAGGATTTCTACCGCACGTACGAAGTCCTCAATCATCATTCTATACTCCAAACGACCAGCAAATCGCGATACTTCCAAAGCGCCGATCATATACATAGGACGCCCTGATTCTGGCTTCACAGAAAAGTCATTGATGTCAGTATAGAATTTAATCCCTTTGATAGTGTTTCCCATTTCATCACGCACTATTATAGTGAGGTGCTGATTCTCCTTGCCGAATGTCGAGATGCCGCTGACTTCTCCATGAATAGCGACGCGCGGATCAGGATGCGCCGCACCGTGAGGACCGAGCACCGAAAGCTTCTGAAAAAAACTCGGCATTAGATCATTGATGCGCGGCATGAGATCGACGGCTTTCTTTTTTTCTTTTGTAGTATCTGAATTTTTTTCTAATGTTGTTTTTTGGATTTGATATGCAGCATTGAGTTTCTTTTCCAAGTCATGCACATTGCGCGGATCGAGTGCGAATCCCCCAGCCGCATCATGCCCGCCGTAATGAATGAAGGCATCCGAAGCCTCCTTCATCATTGCATATACTGATATATCATCAGTGGACGATCGGCACGATCCCTTCAGAGTATTCTTATCATGTTCGCCCCATACGAATGCATGCGCATTGTAGAATTCCGTAATCTTGGACGCGATGAGGCCCACAACACCCAAATTCCAGGAACGATCCCCTACAACAATTACCGAGGAAGTCTCTTCACGATCCGACATCATGCTGTGCACGTGCTTCATAATTTGGGCGACAACAGTTTTTCTTTTTCTATTAATAGATTGCAGGTGCTTGATCTGAGTTTGAATCACCACGGGATCCTTGGAGGAGAGGAGCGTGAATGCCTGCATCGGATGATCCATACGCGAGGCAGCATTGATCAAGGGCGTTATTGAAAAAACCACATCCTTGGGCGTCATATGCACGAGCGGAAGGCGTAAAGCTGCGCTGAGCATCTGCAATGACTTGCGGCGTGTTTTGCTCAGAACATACATACCGTACCAGGCGAAAATACGATTCTCTTTGTGTAGTGGGACCATGTCAGACAAGGTCGCGATTCCGACGAGGTCCAATTGCCACTTTTCCCAACCCTCAACCGGAATAGTTATATATTCAGGCAATGATGATTCGAATTCTCGCATTTTTGTTAACAGGGCGCGCACTAATTGCCAGGCAACGGCTGCTCCACAAATCATCGGGTCAGGATAATTCCCGCGCTTGGGATTAACGAGGGCGAATGCCCCAGGCATTTGCTCAGGGATCTCGTGGTGATCTGTGATGATGACATCTATGTTCGCATCTTGGAAAAGCTTCACTGTCGCAACTTCGGTAGAGCCCACATCAATAGTAATGATCAAGCCAATATTTTTCCCCTGTGCATACTCGAGCACATGCGCATGGAATCCGTAGCCTTCGCTATGACGATGAGGGATATATACATCAACATATTCTCCATAGCCAATCTCATGAAAAAACTCGCTTAACAACACTGCCCCAGGAATCCCGTCAGCATCGTAGTCAGCGTAAATGAGGATTTTTTCTTTTTTATTAAACGATTTTAATATGCGCCCAACTGCCTTTTCCATATCATCGAGTAAATAGGGATCAGAAATATGATCATACACAGGCGCGAGAAAATCCTGAACAGCATCGTGGGGGATTTCTGCTTTTATAAGATATTCGAAAATAGCATTTGGTAGCACACGCTCTTTCTTATACCCGTCACGCATTTTTTGTATTGATTGAGCACTAACGCCCTGGTATGTGTATTGGAAAGTTTTACTCATAGTAGTGCGAAGTGTACCACACCAAAGTCCTTGCATCATGAATGTGAGTATTTATAATTACATCTCTATGACTATTTTTGAAAAGATTATTGCAAAAGAAATCCCCGGCGTGTTTCTGTATGAGGACGATCTATGTGTTGTGATCATGGACGCATTCCCTACTACGCGCGGACAATGCCTCGTGATCCCGCGAGAGGCCATTGATTATGCATTCGATTGTTCTGATGAGCTCTATCTACACCTCATGAGTGTGAGCAAAAAAATAGCACGCGCCCTCGATGCGTCGCTGAGTCCTGTGCGTACATGCATGGTGATCGAAGGCTTCGAAGTGCCCCATACCCATATCAAGCTCTATCCAATATATGAAGGAGAGAAGTTGAACACCTCGGGTGGCGAGCAAGTTGAGATAGAAGTATTGGAAAAACTTGCGGAGGAGATTAGGAAAGGGTTATAATTCAACACATATGATTCGACCCATGCAAGAAAATGTAAATACTTTTAATCCTGCTCCAAACATAGAGCCTCCAAAAATGAAAGATGCTCGTGTATATCTTGATGAAGTTATTGAAGATAAAAGTGCAAGCAAATTATCATGGCTCGAGCGCGAATCTATTCATGCTAAAGAAGGAGAATTAAAAGAAAAAACAAAATATATACAAGTCTTTGAAAGCCTCCTGGAGAGATACGGAGCCAAGGCTGGCCTTGAACACCTCGGTAATAAATTATTCGAGATGCATATTCACTCTGATATTTCTGACCTCGTACCAGAACTTCCCGAAGGCTATGCATTCATGGGCGGTGCGGTGCGTTCAATCGTTATGCGTGAACTAGGCATTCATGCTAATATCCCACCGCGCGATCTCGATATTGTACGCGTCGGAGAAAATAGAACACAAGATAAAGAGTTATCAGAAAAATATATGCCCGAAGATGCATCGCACGGATATGGCTTGAAAAAAATTCGTGACGATTATTTCAATACACGTGACTTTACTATTAATGAGGCACTCTATTATGATGGAAAAGTATACCTCACCAAGGAATGTATTCTCGATATGCTGCGGGGTATCATTCGCTTCACCGAGCATAGGAAAATAAAACCTGAGAAAAACAGCCTTAAACAAAATTATCAAGATGATGATTACGATGAAGAGGATAGAGAGGATGAAGTTTTTGATACTAACGGAGAACGTATACAAAAAGACAGTGATAAGCCTTATTATATAATAGATACAATAATACTCCCTAAGGCCTTGAGGTTATGCGAAGAAATGAAGCAACGAGGGCTAAATTTTACCACTGAAGAAGAGCCTTACACGATTACAGATAACATAAGCATATTTCAAATTGCAGTTCATCTCAGGCGAGCAATGGAATCAGGGCCGAAAGTAGTAGAAGGATATCTTGATAGACTTACAGAAAAAGAAATAATCCCACCAGAAATACGAAATCTAGAAATGCTCATGCGCTATATTTCAAAATATACCTCTGGTATTGTCTTTAGACATGCACCTACACGACAATTAACGATTGAGGAAGAGCTGCTCGTAGAATATGCTGATCGCGAACCAGGTAAGGAGAGGGATATGGGCGACCTCTTTGAAAATCATATGGCTGAAAAATACGAAATGCTCCCATTCAACCAATCAATGCGTAGAGGTGAAAAATAACATAATAAGCAGAAAACCCGCAAGGCTCAACCTTGTGGGTTTTTAAAATATTTCTTATCACACCGCCATCACAAGCCAGAGAAAAGCACATAAAAATAGATATGTGAGAGAGATTGTGTTTGTATAAAAATAACAAGCACGTGAACTATGTGCGGCTCTCTAGCTTATGATGAGGTACGATATATTTATTTGAGTGTCGTAAGGTTGAACCTCACGACACTAACTACCTTTTTCATCCTTTCGGAATCATCAGTCGAGATACGCATCCCGATAAAGGTAGGGTCAGCTGAAAAATTCAAACTGACCCAATTCATTTTATAACCCCCGTACTTGTTGTAGGCACTGCTAGGGGTTATCTTTTTACAATTGTCATATTTTTTTGCCCTAATGGCTCTTTTCTATAGTTATGATTTTCCATTTCAAAATTAATTTCTAAATCATCACTATTAAAGTAATCAACCACTTCTGCCCACTCTACAGGGCAATACATTGGATGCGACGGCAATCCAACGCCAGATCCCATGTCTTCAAAAGACTTTTTTCCGATGTGAGATAATTCAGGAATAATATCTCCTAAAAATTTCAAAATCCATTTTGCAGGACGCATTGGACCTAACCCAATGCGATTAACAAAAAATCTCTGTCCACCTCTTTTTATTTCATTCCACTCCTTTTGCAGAGAAAGTGCCTCCTCTGCCACTTCTCGACAAAAATGGATTATCAATATTTTTTGAGGCTTAATTTCTTTTATCTGGAACCTTATAGTCCCAGTAGCATGAGCCCCATAAGACATATGCCCCTCAGAGGAATAAAGATCAATCACTTCTGTCAATTGATCAAAATAGGTATATGAATCTGTGCCACCATTCGGCTTTGTTAGGTACGCATACCTAACTCTATAATCAACGCCCCATGCGCGGAGTGACGCAAGGTCTTTTTCGTTAAATTCGCCTAAGGCAACTATTTTTCTTCGATGCCCATTAGTATAGGAATTGGGACTCATGCACTCCTCTATTCTTTTATCCTCGATCAATCCATGTTTGCTTCTATATATTCCTGGGGCAATAAGAATTTTCCTACTCGCATCATAGTCTTTAATATTTACGAGAGCGGGATCTCTGTAAATTTTTCTCTTGGCGCTCTTGGGCCAGGTATAGCCCTCAGTTATATACGAGGTGAATTCTCTGACGGGAAAGCCTCTAAATTCTTTCCTAAATGAGAATTCTCTACCCATGAATAATTCCCATTCAGTTTGAGAAATGGGCTTCATTCCCTCTAATATTTTTTCTGGGGTTTTTTGAGGACGGGCATGTATTAAATCTGAGATCCATATCTGGGCGATCTCAAGTACAGCGAGAGTTTTTATTCTCTCTATTTTAAAAAAACGCTGCCCATCATTACTTAAGACAGCTTGTGCAATGAGGTAATCACCACATTGCGATTTAAAATATTTGGATTTGTCTAGGGTTTTGAGATTCCTGAGCACAGATGGCTCTTTAATAAAAGTTACTTTTTTCATCTTTTAGCATTATTTTCACCCATTTATAATCCCGGGCCAGGGTTATTTAATTTAAAAAAGAATTTACTTCAATTCACCCACCTTTTCTTATTAATTAAAAAGATGAGTGAAATAAAAGTGCTGAAATCTCAAAGAGACTCAGCATCCACTTCTTTATTGGAATAGTGGAGATTCCATGAGTATTCCGCATTAACATATTGCGTGAATGACTCGATTTTTGCACTACTTATATCATTACGCTGGCAAGCGTTTGTTATAAAACTTAATCTACTAGATGTGCAACATCTTCTAGAGTTACGAGGTAACTCCAGTTTGGATTATAGAATACTGAGTACTCCCCATTCTGGAGCCCAACTGCCATCGCGGAGTCGCCATAAGCACCCCCGGACATGCCCACGGAGAACCAAGTGGTTCTCTTTTCGGACCCACCAGGGAACCGAAGAATTCGAGTAATTTTCCCACTCTTCGGCCATCTCCCTTTCATTTCAAATTTTTCCCCTTCTTCGAGGCCCTCGATTAGATCGAAGACCTCTGTGTTTTCTACGAGCAAAAATGTCTTTGCTCTACGATCGTGTTCTTCACGATTGTATACTTTATGTCCGTTTAGGACTACCCATTCCCCCCAATCTAGGTGATATGTTCCATCAGGGGCATCATACCGTGTTGTAACCTTTGTTGCTCCGCGGTCTGCGGATTTATAGGACTTGATGTACGTCCACGATTCTGGTGTACCTCCCAGCCAGCGGGCACCAGTACCTGCGGCAGTGCCGATGTGGTACGCGGACCATTCCTCTATTTTTATAGAACCCCTTTCGAGTTTGTTTACGAAAGCGCAATAACTTTCGTACGTGTTACTTGAGGTTGTTTCAATTACTCCGTTGCTATTATTGATTTTTACTTCATCTTTCATGATATTTGATTTTTACCCATTTGTAATCCCGGGCCAGGGTGATCTAATTTAAAGATTTTTTCCACTCTCGCATTATTGCGAGAGCGTTCTGATTACCAATTACTCATGGCAATTATTCGTACCTATGTAATTGACTCCCAGAACGCTCCCTTCCTACCAATCTATGTGACTGTGCAGAAAGAGAGTTCAGCCCACTACCACTACCTCACTCGGCGGTTCCCCGCTTTCTTCGCATGGTAGAGTTGGGTGCTCTTCGCTTGTTAATGTTCTATCTCTCGTCTCCAGGTCAGAAGAAAATGAGGTATACAAAATCAGCAGATTTGAGAATATCCCTCTCAAAAAACGCGTTGCTGGTTATTATTCTGTATTCACATTATTGTTTGTTCTTCCTCTCTCGAAGAGGTTGAGACTATCATGTTCACATAGTATTCCTGTGCACATTACATGATTCCCTCCATCTTTTCGAGATGCACCTGTGTAATTTGAAACCTTCTCTCTTTCACCCCTCATGAAGAGTCTCTCTCATTCATGTATTAGTATTATAGCATTTCGAATACTTTCTGTCAATATATATGGACTATATATCTGCTATTGATACACGATTATGGACCTATAACGTATAGGTTATTATAAAATATAGAAAAAATAGTCCACTATAATGGACTGATAAATACATTTGTGATAGAATAGCTATACTATGCTAAAAACCGACTTACAGACCACGCTCTCTACAATCGGACTCACTCCTGATGAGGCTATGATCTATGCGCTATTATTGGATAAGGGCCTCGCCACAGGCAAGTCCCTAGTAGAGAAGACGGACATATCCAAGGGGACGCTCTATCGCACCCTCGAACAATTAACGGAGAAAGGGCTGGCAGAGCGGACAGATCGTGGGAATAAGGCGGACTTCTTCACCCCTACCCATCCACGTAATCTCGAACGACTCATTGATGCACGCAAAAGCGAAGCCTCACAAGCTGAATCGTTACTCCAGGATAATCTCGGGGGTATGATATCCCAATTCAATCTCCTCGCCGGAAAGCCGAATGTGCAAATGTATGAGGGGAAAGAGGGTGTCAAAAAAGTGGTTTTTGATTCAACAAATGCTCAAACAGAAATACTAACTATTGCTGATAATGAAGCAATGAATCGGTATTATCCGAATATAAATACAGAAAATATATCACGTCGTAAACGTAATAGCGCTAAAAAAAGGATATTATCTATTGATTCTCAGTATATTCGTAATCTTGCACAATCAGATGATCGCGAGGTTACAGATCGTAGGCTTCTAAAAAACTATGATGCACTGGAGACGGTTATTCAGATTTATGATAATAAAGTAAGCTATATCACTCTTGACCCCGATCGAGCTATTGGAGTTATCATCGAAGACAAAGCACTTGCAGCTACTCAACGGGCGCTGTTTGAACTTCTCTGGAACCAGTCTGACTCCCCTTATATAAAATAGGGACATATCGTGTTCCATCCTTTTCAATGATATTCAATGCCTCGTAGCCAATTGATTGATAATATGAAAGTGTTGATTGATTGCCCTCATGTACATAGCCAATGATTTCTTTTTCTTGACCCAGTACCTTAGTTACTCTCGCAAAGAAATCACTACCCATACCTGTTCCATGCTTGAGAACAGGTGTAATATTGAGCGACTCTACTAGCAACCTTCCATCTTCCTGTTGCGTAAATGATGTAAAGGCCACAGGGGCACCCTCGTCATCACGATATGCATAAAATGCTGTACCAGGATTACCGAGGCTCTCTATGAATCTTTTTCTTCTTATTTGTCTATCTCCTTGGGATACAATAAATGCCTTTCTATTCTCCATGGTCACATCTGCCATATACTCACCGTATTTTTTTAAATCCTCTTCGCTTAACATTTCGAAATGAATTTCTTCTCTCATGGCTTCTTTTCCCTCGCGCGCACGCACCTCTTTGTAATAAGCACCTAGAGCTACTAATTTCGCCTTGAAGAAACTGATAATCTGATCATTTACTTCATCTGATTTTTCAGATGTCCTTTTTAGAAGATCAACGGCACGAGAATATACGAATGCATGTGTCTCAGCATTATAATGCTCAGGTAACTGTTCAGATAAACGTATTATCTCTCCGTATTTTGCAAAAATTGCTTTAGCTTCTTCTTTATTAACCTTCTCTGCTATCCCAAAGATAACCTTGCTCATTTCAGATCCACCGTGCGCAAGCGAAAGAAAGCTAGCGAGGAAATCCGCCCCGAATTGCTCAGTATTCTTTTGGACTTTTTCTAATGAAACTACATCATTATCTTTCAAATACACGAGAAGTTCGATACGGGCTGGGAGCGAGAGATCGTCGAGTGGGAGACCGAGTTCATTTTTTATATATGATTGAAAAAATGGCTGGTCAAGCACACGGAACACCTCGAGTGCTACATTTTCTTTAAGAGAAAGGTAATAGTCATCCTTATCAACCGCGCTGTCTTCTCCTTCTGTTATTTCCTTTTCAGGAATTGCGAGATAGAAATAGCTCTGTAGCGCCTCATATGATTCTTGCGAAAGGGTTGGATGGCCTGCCGACTGATCAGCTGCAACTATATTGTGGATAGCATCATAATCCTCAGGCTGAGATATATACACACCCCGATGGGCATGTGGGTCATTTGAATGATCCAATGCGGCCCAGAAACTTGCGCTAACATTATTATTCCGTGAACCAGTGTCAAAATAGAACTGCCCACCAGATTCTTGTGGGTAGCCAAGGAACATATCGTCCTCTTGTACAATATCATCGAGACTAAGCAATCTGCGCATGGCATGCCTCAGATATGCATTGAGAAAAACTGATCCCTCACCACGATTCATGGATGCCTCTACTTCTGTATATATTGGATCATCAGAATATTCAACCTGACTAGAAACACCAATTGATGTGAGACGGTTAAAAGCATAGTAGTTAAGTAGATCTATCCACGCCTTCTTATACAAAAATTCATCATCGGTATTGATTTCTAAATCAAGCACCACTCTTAGAAAGTTACCTGCATTCTCTGGGTCATTATTCGCATATGCATCAAGCGCTCGGTACACTGAGTCAGCATTCAACATATTATGATCACTGCCTTGCAACATCTCTCGCACTGCTTTATCGAGAACACGCGACATATCTATGCTATTCTCTTGTATATATTTTTTATATACATCAACATCATATTCTGAAAAACCCTCTGTGCTAAAGCCCGATATATTTTCAAGTATACCTGATAGACCCAGCTCACTCTCATGCGGATATGATGAATCCTTTGGTTTTAGCCTGACTGATTGATCTAGATTTCCCATAGTCATATAGTATGAGTATATCAGAGAAATAGAGTATTTAAAAAAACCCGCAAGGCTCAACCTTGTGGGTTTTTATTTCCGTATCTATTCCATCTATGTGATTAGTACCAAAATTCCTCGTGTACTATTTTCCCATCTTTCACACGATAAATGGCCAGCTCGTCCATCTTGACCCTTTCACCTGATTGCATAGTAACATCCATCCCCATATTCACCGCAAAGCTATTCACTGCGAAGACTGGCTCACCGATATAATCATCATGGATTTCCTTTATGCTTGCTGCCCACTCCTGGCCGAATTTTTTCTTGGCAGCCATACCTTCGCGCTTCTGATAGGGCGATGCCTCATTAGGCTCGAGAGGATTCTCGATACTCACAATGTCATCGCTATATAATTCTGCATGTGCTTCATCTGTTTTACCCTCGCGGATGTATGCGACGAGCTTAGTTCCAATTTCTTGAGTATTCATAAAATAATATATAAAATTATCTATTAATAGCTCCATTATATATACACCTAGATACTTTGACCATAGCGTTATGATGCTTGCCTACTATCGAGATACCGCCCCCAAATGTATCCTGTATTTTTATCTATAAAAAATAGTACCTGTTCGCTCGGATCGAGCATGAGCTTTTCAATCTCAGGAACGAGATTATACGCATTGAAATTCTCGATTACACGAATAGCGCCCGTCTGTGTATTTATTTCCCATATATCATCGGTGAATGAGACTTGATCCTGATACCAACGATCTGGGTAGAGATTGGCTGGGATGAATTCAGGTACTGCACAATATGCCGTAATATGATCAGATGCCCATGTGCATTTTTCGGGAAAGGTTGTCACCCCCAGAGAACCGAATTCGCGCCGCACCATATCGAGTACGCCAAATTCGAATCCATCATTCGATGTCGTGCGACTGTACAATGATCTCGTCACGTCACCATTAGGCAATGTAGTGAGCCCACGCACATCCCCAACAATCTTGGTCAAATCACCCGTTGTCGCATCTAGTGTAAACAAGTGCCCTTGGGCAACACCCGATGCCTTACTCGTGAGCGTTGCATATTGCTCGGATGGCCATTCTACCAACCAATCGCTATAATCAAGATCGTAAATCTCATTCTTATCAAGAGAGCTCGATTGATATACATACCCGCGCGTTGCTGCCTCATTCTCTATGAGGCCGAAAAATGCACCTGTATCAGGCCGGTAGGCAAATTGTGCGATATCGTCATCTATGAAATCCCCAGAGAGGATATAGGGCGCATCATTACGTTCAGCAAGCTCAGCGGCGAGGCTCTTTTTTTCTTCTTCTAGACAAAAGGCCTGTATCTTCTCATTAACTGCAGTACCAATCACTCCATCAGGATTCAATCCATATGTTTTTTGAAAAGCAATGACCGCCTCATACATGGCATCATCGAATACCGCAGGCGTCATCGGCAAGGGCGGCGTTGAATAATCACGTAAATATCGCTGGATCAACTCAATCTCACGACCAGATGCACCAACCTCGAATCGATCGGCGAATATAAATGGGCATGATGCCGTTGCTTGATTCGAGATGAGCTGCCCATGGTAGGTTTTGATTCGTGCTTCGGTATCATCGAAATATCTGTACACAATAGTATCTTGGTTACTGAAGTCTACCTCATGAATACCTGCAATAGGTTGATCAAGTACGAGCTGGGTCACCACCTCATAATCATCGAGGAGGGCATCGTACACATAACCATTATCGGCATCATTGTGACGCACGCGCGGAACAATAACCGTCGTAATTACATCGTCGACCACTGTTTCGAAGAATACCTCTCCATCATCCAGCTCTATCTCGACGGTGCGAGCCTTAGTACCCAGAACCTCTCTCTCCGTGCTGAACACCCTAAATCCATTCGTTGGATAATTGGTGATTTGGACCAAGGGATCTTGATCTTCGTCAGTGTCTCTGGGCTGCTGAACAGAAACTGGCGTCTGTATTGGATCGCCTGTTATTGGATCAATGCCACCAACAGGTATTTCGTTCGTTCCAAAGGGAATTTCTGGGAGGCCAGATCCAGAATCTACCACCTGAGTATCCTTTGGGCGAAAAAAGAAAAAGAGAATAATAAAGGCGAGAATCAAAAGAATCCCTGCAACAATGAGAAAGATACCGAACCAATTTCGCCGCTTCATAGCCCCTATTGTAGCATGAAAAGATTCTAGTCTACTGTTGGTAGATGTTTATTTAAAAATAGTGTGCCAATGTGGAGCCGTAATGCCCCATTTCTTAGGGCAACCCTTGGTATCACTTTCATACGGACCTTCCGCGCGCGCCCTGTCCACGTGGTCAATACCAACACTAGGTTTCTTGAAAAGCTTTCT
>Ga0114955_1000146_pt1 | contig 49657 bp, 65 predicted proteins | sample Porto_5metaG_FD_87302 | JGI IMG/M metagenome (GOLD analysis project Ga0114955, IMG submission 87302) | Marine algal microbial communities from Porto, Portugal - Porto_5 metaG | ecosystem: Host-associated > Algae > Red algae > Unclassified | place: Portugal: Porto | collected 2015-02-02 | reverse complement strand
TTTATTTTCTAAATAATTATCAATATGGCTTTTAGCCGTTTCAATACTTCTAAAATATATATCTAAACGCTTATTAACTGCATTTGTTTCAATAGGTTTGAAAATAGATGTAGCATCATTTTTTTCAGAAAATTTGTCTTTTGTTATTTTGTTGAAGCTTCTTAACTCCTTAATATTAGCAATCAACTTACTTCTACGCTCTTTAACCAAATTAAAAGCCCTTCTATAGTTATTAATATATCTAAATCTTTCACTTAAATTTCCTAATAATCTAACTAGATTTTCATCTTCAGTAAGTTTTTTATCTGCATACATAACTAATCTTTTACCTGAAGTATGTTCACTAATTGGCTTTCTAGTGCTAACTATATAGAAACTATGTCCCTGCTTTATTTTACTTTGAAAATTTTCAAGTGCGTCTTTATATTGTTCATAATCAGCTAGTATTGATTTTACTAATTCATTTTTAATATCTTCATATGTCTTTGTATTTATCATATGCTTTATGCCCCCTTTTACTTAATATGTTTACTAAATAATCTTACTAAGTAACAATGTAACCATAATTGCATTACCGTGTTTTCACTTTATCCATGTCCTATCACACCTAACCTCATATTACATGTAATTACAACAAATTAGTGTCACATCATACTTATTATTTAGCATCATATTCGCATTTATTTAATTAAATTCTTCATCAACAGTTAAACTATTCAAATCAAACGGAAAGACATCAGGATATAATAATAATAACCTTCCTATCTCAAATATTGCTCCAATTTCAAATATAATTGCCTCTTTATCTCCTGTTTCTTCATTTACCAAATAGGTACCGTCAAAATGATAAATATCATATAAATAACTTACATCATAGATTTCTTCAGCTATAAATTCACCTTCTCCTTTATTCATACCAGCAAATATTGAATGATGACCATTTTTCACTTGTGTTATGCCTAGAGGATAAATATAACTTGTCATATGGTTGGTTGGAATATATTTAAAACTATTATCTTTATACATACCTTGTTCATAATAGTGCTTATTTGACATGCCTTTACCAATATTAGTGACATTGTCTACAATACGATCTGACGTCCAAATTGAGGCTAATATAGGGTCTCTGCCATTAGATACGACCAAATCTTTTAATTCATATCTTTTAGCATGTTCCCATATATCTCTAAAAAGAATGTTATTTATAGGATGATATAAAGCTTCTACTGTATTGAAATATATACTGTCATCTAATTGAAGATTATCACGTCCATTTTTCAATACCTCAACAGCTTGTTGATTCTGAATAGCATCTGTAAAAATTTTAATATAACTAAAAATAGGATGTTGTGCTGTATAAGTCATTTGGCTATAGTAACCTTCTAATAATCTTTCAGCACTGTTTAGAACATTGTAAAGTTGATTTTTTCTAATTTCTAAATCTGATTCTTGAGCTAATCTAATATGTTGTAACATTTCATTAGTCTCACTACTACCTCCACTTTTGGAAGCATCATTTTTCATTTTTTTAATTACTTTTTTGTACGAATTTCCCATCTGAATTTCTCCTTTCAAGGTTATATTTAAATTATGCTTCTTTGTGTGCTTATTGTAAAATGATGTCATAAAATTTCCCTGCACATAAATATGTGCAGGGATCCAAATCAACACTAAACCTCAAAATTATATTTTGATTTGAATGTCTAATATACATTGTATGTTCATTATATTTCGTTGTCTATATTAAAGTGCTCTTTTAATTTACTAATAAGATGACTTCTACCACTCGTATCCAATATAATGAATGGCCTATCAATTTGTTTAGCGTATGCTTTTGATTGTTCAGCTTTTGCGTGACTCGTCTGTCTAATTGGTATAATTAAAACATCTGATTGAAAAACAATTGATTCTATTTGTTGTGGTTTATCTGATTCTGTATGCCTAACCTTACCACCTCTTTTTTCGATCTCTTCGATATAACTATTAATGTATGTATCAGCTCCTACAATACCTATAACCTTATCTTTTAACCATTGTGACAATTGCTCTTTATCTTCTTTCTTACTCTTATAATAAGATGATTTCTTTGAGTTTGGCGTTGGCAACGGCTCTGACACACTATGTTTCCATCTTATTCTATAATTAGTATCCTGCTCTCTTGCGATACTTACAATATCACCATCTTTAATAGAGAACTTCTGTACATCATAATCATTAATTGAAAAATACGGAATTCGTTTAAGTTCTCCCGAATCATGTGATTCCTTACAAACAAATTTATCTAACAATTTGTCATATTCTACAATTGCGAAATCATAACTTTCTATTTCACTATTTTCTAAAGAAATATGATATATTGGTTCTTCGATTTTTTCGTATTTATGCTTCCCCTCTTCAAGTCCATTCTTAATGTACAACAAATTATCTCCATGCTCTAAGCTTTGTTGTCTAATAATCTTTTCAGGTACAAATATTGGGTTGTTGTCATTAAGCGATTTAATACCATCTCCGCCAATTAGTCTACGTCTTAGTACATATACATCGTGATCTTGCTCATTACTTTGTTCTTTATTCTCTATTCTTGAGGTATTACTTAAATTATTTTGATTACTAATTTGGTTATCATTATATGTTTCAATACAATTGATACTTTCTATTGCATTCATATAGTAATTACTTATACCTTTAAGTTCCCCTATATCGATATTTCTAGATATGTCTTTCTTCCATTCATTTTTAATCTGTGCAATCAAGCTTTGTTGTACTTTATAATTCATGTCTCATCCCCCTTGATAAACCTATTTATTTCGTCTCATCTTTTCGTTCATTTACTCTTACAGGAATTATTGTCCGCCGTTTATATGCCCATTATTATTATTTTGATCTAAATTTTCTAATTTTTCTTCTAAAGTATCTATAATCAACATTGCATTTTCCATTTGCTCATCGTTCATAATAACGAAAACAGTTCTTTGATCCTCTATACGTCTTTCTTTACCTAAATTTTTATTTATATATAATTTATTAATAGCTCTATTTGCAATGCTATATTTTAATCCTGTATCTTCCACAAGTTGTTTGATTGCAATAGATTCTCCATTACGCTTAAATAAATAGTATATAATCGTCAATTCTTCATCCGTCATTCCTGCTTCTTCTTGTAATTGCTTATCTACTTGTCTTTCTAACTTTTTAAACTCGAAATATTCATTTAAATTCATATTTTACGCCTCCTGATTGCATATATTTTCTTCAATTTCTAAAAATGATTTGATAATAGCACTAACAATATAATTTTCTATACCATATTTTTTTGCTAGTTCTTCAACATCTAAATTTCTTTCTTTATAGCTTTCAAATATTTTTATATTTCTATAAAAGACTTGTCTTTGAGTCTCACTTGCTTTGATATATGGAACATCTTGATTTGTTTTAATGTGTCGTCTAATTCTTTCAAATGTAGACCTACTGATATTATATTTTCCCAATATTTCCCTTGGTTTGATTTCAAAGTTGTTTTTCATTTCTTTTTCAATCAAATGATATTGATACCATAATTTAATGGCCTTTTGCGAAACAAACTCAATATCTTCCAATGAATCATCTGCATATCTTATAAATCCTCTTATAATTTGTTTATTGTAACGGGAAGGCTTATAGTCTTCACCTTTATATGCACCAAACAAAGCTTTAGGATCAAACACAAGATATTCATAAGGAACGACATTTTTAATTTGTTTAACAATATCATTGTATATTCGCTGTTTATTATTTTCTCTTTTTTCAATAACTTGAGGATCGATTTTTTTAGCCACATAATAGAACTCTTCTCTTAGACAATTTGTTTCCTCAGCAATTTCACTTGCTGTATAATAGCCATTTATATATAAGTCTATGTTTTCTCTGTTGTTTTTAGTTAGAAATTTTTTCATTTCTTCAATTCTATCCATATTCTACCTCCCAATAACATATCTATTGTCACTCTATTATACTTCAAGTTATACTATTTGTAAATTGAATGGCAAGTAAAAGCCCTAATTATATAGAGCTTTTACTTATCAAGACCAATTAAATTGATTTTGATCATGAAATTCTTTTTGACTGATCAACCGATATTCTTCATCCCAAACATACATGTACCATTTAGCTGTATTATCTTTTTGCCTTTGTATATCGACAAACCACATAATTCTTTCCTCTTTATTAATCTTTTCTACATACTCCTCTTCTTTCTTTAAATCTCCTCGATTGATATTACTATCGAACCTTATTAATAATCGCTCATCACTGTCTGAACCATGATAGCCAATAGGTATTAAATGCGTCTTATCTCCATAACCATCTTTCTTATGTTCTATAATAGGCTCTAAATTTTTACGTTTTACTTCGTTTCTAGCATGATACTTCCATGCCGCCCCTTTATCAAGCTTTACAGCAACTTGATGATACCATTCATCATGATAATAATATGCAAGTTGTGATTTACTTCTAGTTAATCGATTTAAAGCACTCTTTTCATTTAAAGGTTGTCCTATCGTTACTAGTTCTATACCTATAGCTCCTGTCTCTAAAAAAGCTTTTTTTGCCTTCTCTTCTTTTTCAGACAGCTTTTTACTTCTTTTACCTTTAATCTTCGTCTTTTTTCTATGACCCTTACTTTCAACCTCTGAAAATAATTCATCTTCAAAATGATATCTATATGGTCTTAACCACTTATCCACTTTATAGTAAATAATTTCTAATTGATTCATAATTAGTTATCTTTTTTCCGTCTTGATTTTTGTCTTTGCATTGCCATTTCTACAACTGACATTTCATCCTCTGTCATTTCTTCTTTAGTCGAAGCTTTCTTTTGTTTTGATGAATGGATAGGTTGGTTGTCATTATCATTCTGTTTGATATAAGCCGAAGGATCTAACGTCTCTTTTACGGTTTCATCTTTTTTTGGTTTATCTTCTGAGATTTGTACTGTTTTATCTTCTGTTTCTGTTTCTTTATCAAAGTTTTGCATTGTATTATTTAAAGAAGTTGTTGCTGCCAATAATTCACTATTTTCTTCGTCTTCATCTTCTCCTTCTTCACGTGCTACTCTTGCTCTATAATCGACAGGAATATTAGGCTCTAATGTATTTTTTAGATAATCTACAATTCTTTCAACTTCATGTTCTTCTAGGAATCCACCCTGTAAACGTATATTTCGAGAACTACCATTCCATTTGAGTAAAGCATCTCCTTTACCGTTTAAGTTTTCAGCACCAGCATCACCTAGTGCTGTATTACTATCAACTGCAGAAGACAACGCAAATGTATAACGAGTTGGCATATTATTTTTTATTACGCCTGTGATAACATCTGTAGAAGGTCTTTGCGTTCCCAGCACAATATAAATACCAAGTGCACGTCCTAATGCTGTTATTCTATTTACTTGCTCTTCTATTTCTTTCACTACTAATAACAATTCTGCATACTCGTCAATCCATATAATACTTTTTTTCATTTTTGTAAAACCTTGTTTTTCGGCTTTTTTGTTATATGAATCTATATTTTTAGCCTTTACGCTTTTGATTTTTTTCTTTCTATCGTCCATTTCATAAGTCATATACTTTAGAAATATATACGCGTCATTATAGTCTGTAATGGGATCTACTTTGTTAAACGGATGACCTTTGTAAAACATAAATTCAACTTCTTTAGGATCTATAAATGTAAATTCTATCTCATCTTTATTTGCGTGCCATGAAATAGCAGAAGTTAGATAGTTCATCCCAACAGATTTACCAGAACCTGTAGAACCTGATGTAATAATGTGTGGAGCATCAGCAATCTCTTTAGTTATCACCTTACCTTCGACAGACACACCAAAAATACTAGTTGTAGAATCTTTTGCATTTTGTAAACTTTCTTTTATAATTTTTCTATTATCTATCGGTATAGATTTATCTATATTACTATACTCATCTATTAAGCCAATATTTATTTCTAATCCAGCTGGAACTTCATTAACCATTACACTACCAAAGCCTAAATAGTTTTTTAACCCTTCTTGTATATTATTGGATGATTTTTTATCTACTTTGGTATATCTCACTTTATATTTATAACCAATCGAACCATTACCAATGTATCTATTCGTTAAATCTGCCTGTAAATCTATATTAGCTAAATATTCACTAATACGACTTTGGTTTTCATCAGCAAATTTTGTAGCCTCAATCGTTTTTTGTTCGATCTCGTTAGACTTATCATCTAATATTTCTAAAGGGAAGTTACCTTCAAAAGATCCTTGTACACTTGTATTATTACTACTGTTTACATATTCAGAATTATTATTTTGCTTTCTTTTCTTAACAACACTTTTAGCTTCTTTAAGTTCTTTCTCTACTGACCCTTCAAACACTTTATATGCATGTTCTTGTTTGTCTTTGCCCTCATCAAATGTAACTTTTGTTATTTGCATTAATAATTTGTGTAGATCTTTTAACTTAGATTTTACTTTTTCTTTTGCCTCTGTGTTTGTTGGATTTTCAAATGTTATATAATACTTTTTTTGTGGGGCTACTTGGCCTTCTTCGATTCGTGTTTCTATTATAGCCACACAACCTCTTATAGCTTTATTTGCGAGACGGTCGCCTTTTCTAATATTTCTCTCTTCTCGAACTTCTTTGTTGAAATACCATTTAAATACATTCCATGTATCTGCTTTTTTATTTCTAGCCTTAGATTTATCTATACGTCTTGAATTTGTATCTTTGATAATCTGTTTTTTTAACTTATTAGCTTCCCAATCATTTTTAAACGGTGCCATTTCTCCGTTATGATGTCTAAATACTATTGATATCACATATACTATTAACAACAATAATCCTATCCAAATGAGTGACATCAAAAATCCTTGTCCTAAATTATTCATTAAGGCCTCTAATTGATCTCCCCATTTATTAGTATGAAATGCAGGGATATGGTTAAATGTTGCATTGTATAATTCAGGAGGTAACATTTTAAACATTTTATCTAATGTCTTATATATTTTAAATACAAAATCTCCATCGAATAATAGTCTAACAATGCTTACTATAAGAACACTCAGTATATAGCTTATAAATAAAGTTATAGCAATTAATAATGCATCAATTTTAAGCAACATTTCAACTAATTTAGATGTTCGCTGCCACGTATCTCTTACCTTCATTACTCCACTTCCAATCCTTTGTTTTGCCATCAAGTTTTATTATAGATAACATCTATACATCATTTGGATCCATATCAAATCTTATTTTAGCTTCATATAATCGTTCTCTAACAATTTCACTATAAAATTCTTGTTTCATAAATGTACGCACATCTACACCATTTTCTCCTACTTTTCCTGTTGATATGAATCTATCTGCTAAAGAAGAAAATGATTCTTTAATTCTCATATCTTCTATATGAAACTTCAACTTATTTATATCTACATTATCAAAGCCTTCATCTTTAGCTTGGGGTTCCACTCTTTCTCTTAAAAACATCTCATCTTCTAGAACCATTTCTTTCAATTTATTTTCATCATATGATTTTGACATTTCCTGAGTTAGATAATTAACAGTCGGATATTGCTCCAAGTACTCCTCAGGTGATGATTTAAACTCTATCTCTATATTTGTCATTCTAATATTATCTAGAATATCTTTAATAAAATAATTGATATCTTGAGCTACAGCAGTGAATGTTTGCATGTCTTCTATCTTTCCATTTTGTTCCAAGTTATCTACAAACTCTTCTGTAGAGACTTTAGGAACAACATTTAACCTTAGATTAACTTTTGTTATATCAACATTATCAGGATAGCCATTATCTACTAGTGTATCTTTAGCCATTGCTTCATACATATCTCTATAGTCTTCTTTTACTCTTTGGTTTATATCTTCACTTGAGAATGCTTCTGTGTATGATTTATTAAGTATATCTTTTTGTGGTTTCGTAAATTTCATATTTAACACCTCTTATCAAAATTACATTTATTCTGTCAAAATTCCATATGTCTGACATGGAGAGTTGCCTTCATGCATAAAGTGTAAATCGTTTTTAACAAACTGATAAAATTCGTCTTTATCAATTTCAATTTTCCCAACTTCGTCACTATCACTTTGTTGTACATTTTTATAATATTTCATTTCTCTTTTAATATTGTTTGTCTCTTCTGTATTAAGAAACATCAACTGAGAATTTGGTATGCCAACTAATAATAATGGTTTCATGGGGTTAGGTTCATATTTACTATCAATAAACAGCCCCCAAAGTAACTCCTCTTTTTCTAAAGGCTTTCGTGTATCTATATAGCTAGTTACGTTTAAAAACAAACAATCTATTTTTTCATTTTTATCAACAATTGGTTTTCTTGCTTTAATTACAAACTCTTGTTCAAATTTATCCATCTAACACCAACCCCTTTGTTATAACTTTATCTATTGTTTGTGCCTTGACTTTGTATATAATTTTCTATCATCTCATCAGTTACATCTCCTGTTGTCAAAAGACAAAAGCTTTTCGCCCAAAAAACATCTTTATCTAATTGATTTCGAATATCAGGATAGTCCTTTTTAATCAATCTAGAACTGGCACTTTTATATGCGTTAATGAATTTAGTTAGTTCTGTCTTAGGTTGTGCTTTGAATACAATTTGGATATTGTCTTCATTACTTGACCAATCTATCAGATCTATATGATAAGTTTCAGATATTCTTAAAAATATCGATTGGGCGTATTCTGATACATCTTTATTAATCACTCGCTTTCTATATTTAGTAACTAAAATAAGGCGGTAATACATAAGGAACACTGAACTCTTATTTGTGTCTAGATTCATTGTTATATCAACTCATTTCTTGTTATACACTGATTGTAACATAAGCAATTAAAAAAAGCATTAACCTTACGAAAAAAGTAGGTTAATGCAGCATTTTTTAGAACTGTTCTGACATCCAATTTTTAAATTTTTCCCACTGATTTTTACCTTGTTCACTTAATTTTTCTGTATCAATGACATTATCTATCTTACTGAGTTTATCTTTCATTTCTTCTTCGTTGCCATTTATTTTACTGTTCTGTGCTGATTGAAGCTGTTTAACACCTTCTTGTAAATCTTGAGTATTGTTATTATCCTCATTGTTATTTTTCATATTATCTACTTTGTTTTGTAGATTATTAATACGTTGTTGTGTATCTTGATTATCTTGTTTTGAATCTTTTAAATCAGACTTTGTATCTTTAATTTCTTGTTGCAATTGCTCATTTTCTTTACTTGCTTGATCGTCTTGTTCATTATTATTAGATAGCTGTCCCTTAATCACAAAAAACGCAATGATTAATATAGCAACTATTAATAATCCCCATAACCACTTATTTTTACGTTTACTTTTCTCAATTTCATTTTGTTGCTCTAAATCTCGTTTATAGTCTCTTTCGTTATAATAATCTTGAGGTTTAGTCGGTTGAGATTGCTGTGCATCTTCTTGATAGTCATTTTTATTTTTATCTAATCTACTTAAATTTTCATCAACATATCTCCGATGCAGATCTCCAAACCTTTTTCCAAACACATTATAAAATGATTCGTCATTAATATTATTTGTATTGAAATCTGTATTGATTCTTCCTTGTCTATCTAACGCAATCACTTTTCCATCATTTTCAATTTTTAATATTTTAGGATATTCCTTAAAATCTTCATTTCGATTCATAATATCATCTCCTGTAAAATTTTTAGGTTTCAATTTTTACAATCTGAGGTTTATCGTCTTTCATTTCAATATAGTATTTATTATTAATAACATCCCCTTTATATATTTTACTTACACTTACTTTGTACTCGTTATCCTTATTTTCAACTGATTTTACTTCTACATTCTTATACTCTACTTTTTGCTTATGTTTAAATTTAGGTTTCATAAAGTCTTCAGCTTTTGAAGATGTTTTTATATAGGAACTAATCTTATTATAATCTTTTTCTTTGTAGGCCTCCGTTAATTTATCGTTATATGATTCGATGAATTTACCTATAATCTTTTTATTTTTGTTTTCTTTTTCAATTTTCTTATTAATATCTTTTTCATCAAAGTTTAAATTAACTATCTGAGTACTATTTTTTGTTATACCTTGCATAACATCAACTTTATTCGTTTTAAAATGTGTAGAACCTAATTTTCCATCTGCTTGTACTGAAAAACTATCATTAGCAGGAAAGTAACCATATATTTTATCAGGTTTATACTTAACTATTTTTCCATTAATCATAACCTTAGGTTTATTATCTAACTTTTCATAATTATGAATATGAATTTTTATTTTCGTCTGATTAAAGTCTTGAGATGCAACTATTTGGTCATGTTTATTCTTCTTTTCCGTATTAATATGAATATTACCATTTAATTGATCTTTCACCGCACCTTTTTTAAATTGTTTTACAGCACTCACTTCATAATTACCGACTACAAATTCACCAATTTTACTCAATTTATTTCTATCTGCTACTGCATGTTTATCGTCTTCAAATTTATAGCTTGCTGTATTATCTAGTTCTTTTACATATACTGTCCTATATTTAGGTGTCATAGACAATTTATCAAAAATAAAATAATGCTTTCCGTTTTTCGAAAAGTTGATTATATCTTTATTATTGTTATCTTTTATCGATCCTAAATTAGAATTTCCCTTATTATTTTTTAAATTATTTCTAACCTCTTTAACACCTTTATCAAGGTTTACTTGGTTATTTTCAGAATGGAAATAATTTATTAAGTTTTCTGCCTCATTTTTCGACATTTTTCTATCATTATCAGATAACATATATGATAATTTTTCTGGATTATTATTCTTAATGCTGTTATAAAATTGATCTATTTGACTATTAGCATTATTTTTTTGAATAAAAATAGTAGTCATTATTATGAGTAAAGCGATAATAACCAATGTTACTATCGCTTTAATTTTATGTGACTTTACCCACTCAACACCATTTATACTGTCTTTTTTCATTCCTATCACCTAATCAATGTTGTTGTTTTCTTCAATTGTATTTAATTTTTTTATACTCTTTATTTTATTGTTACTAGTATCTACATCAATTTGATATATAGTGTCATGCGTTCTTGTTGCATAGTCACTAGAAACGTCTTCCATATAACCGGTATAGGATACAATAGTTTTAAACGAAACTACCTTTTTGGAAGTGTCATCAACAGATTTAGTGTATATATCTACATTATTTAGTTCTGACTTCAACCCTAAGTTATTGATTAAACTGCTACCATCATCATCTTTATCATCACTATATATATTTGCTATTTTTTTATCTTTAGGATTACTAAAGAGTTTCATATTCAATTTTCTGTTATCTCTATATTCCTTTGAATCATTATAGTTATACATCCCTTTAAATACTTTATCGATAGTGTCTTTAGCCCTTTGCACCCCTGTTTGTGTTGATACGCTCGCTTTCTCTATCTGATCATTATCTTTTTTATTATCTGCTTGTAGCATTTTATTTTTGGTTTCTAGTTTTTCGTTAGACGATTGATACTTTGATATATCATCAACTTTCTCATGACCATTCACAATATTTTTAATGCCTATAACAATTAATAACAAACTTATAATTCCTAGTATCACTAATATCACTTTTTGATATTTTTTAATTAAGTCTAGTAAATTTCGTCTTAAAAATTGTCTAATTGTTTTAAATATATAGCCAACACGATAATTATACTGAGCTTTTACATAGTCTTTGGCATTCTTTTTTTCTTGTTTCTTTTTCTCTTTTTCTGTCATTAAAGGATCTTGTTTTTCACTCAAACATATCACCTACCTTTGATTGCTACATCTATGATTTTTTATACTCTTTCACACTGATAATTTGTTCGCTATATGAGTCGTATTCAATTACCAAATATCTATCTTTAGAACTCACTAGTATAGGTATTGAATCACCTCTTTGTGTAGAAACGTCAACATCATAATCCTTAGGCACAGTGATGCTTGTCAATTCATCACTAGATCTTACACTATCACTAGTAAAGTTTTTTAATTCACTTTTAAATACTTTCTTTTTATCACCATCTGAATAATTTTCGGTTTTCTTCAACACGTCGATTAACTTCGTCGCCTGATGTTTAGCATCTTTCGCAAGTTTATTAGGATCATTTTTAATTTTATTAATCAAAACGCTATTCTGTTGTTTATCTCGCTCACTTGAATTTACTTGTGACTTTAATATTTTATTTTGTTCATGTGCCTCAGTCATTTTACTAGTTTTGTCATTATAATATCCAATAGACACAATAAAGAAGATTAGCGATACAATAAATATTCCTATGGTTGAAAGAACAATTTTCATTTGCATATTCTCAACACCTTCATTACATTTTTGTATTATTCACTTTATAAGTACCATCTTCTTTTTTAAACACTACACTAATTTTATTGTTTACTTCTGTTGATGGTTTAACATCACTTTTCTTCGACTTTGGATTTGTCAATTTGTCGAATTTCAATGTGCCTTTTGCTTCGTCTTTTTTCAATTCCTTGTTATCTATGTCTAAGCTTACATTTTTATACTTAATATTTTTATCATCTTGATTTTTATTGTCTTGATGCTTATCAACATATTCAGACGTTGCAACCTTATTAAATAATGATTGTGTCGCTTCTTTTTCAAACTCATCTTTAGGTTTTGACTGAATTTCTAAGGCTTTCAATGCATTATTTTTAGCATCTTCTTTGAGCTTCTTTTCATTATTTTTTTCTTCTTTGTCTTTCTTATCTTTAGAGTCTTTGTCTTTCTTTTTATCTTTCTCCTTTTCTTTATCCTTTTTTTCTTCTTCTTTTTTTTCCTCCATTTTAGCCTGTGATTCTTTGTCTGCTTTTAATGTAAGGGCTGGTTTTTGATTTTTATCAGATCCCGTTGCTTTGTAGTCATCTTGAGCTGAAAAATCATTGAATATAACAAATTTGAATAACACAAATATCACAATCACTGCAATAACACCGATGATTATAGTAACAAGTTTATTTTTTCCATCCATCTAATCCCTCATTTCTTAGGTAGTATTATTTTGATTTAAATTTCGGATCGCCTATACCACTAAAGAATTTCGTTCCGCCTTTTTTCTTATTGCCATCTACTAATGCGTAAGTTAATTTTCTATCAGGTGCTTCTAGATTCAAATTGTAATTTGCTAAAATCCATTTACCATCAGGTAATACTCCTGCAACTACACCCGTATGTCCTGATGATGCATCTCCTGCCCCTGCATAAGGAGGATATGAAGAAAATCCGTATCCTACTGTAGGATTTGCTGTTACTTTTGCTCCTTTACTTTTATAAGAGCTATACAAGTCTCCTCCATTACCAGCTGTCGGAGGTGTACCTTTCCACATCCCTTTCATGTAAGCATAAGTTAATTCTGTACACTGTCCTCTTAAAGCGGTGCTAGAACCAAAAGGCGAACCTTTTAAGAATGATTGTTTAAAATCAGGTATTTTAATGTATTTCTGATACTTCTTAGGGATATCATCTTTTGATTTCCATTTTTTTAATATTTTCCCTGAATCTCCATTTGCTTTAACCGATTCTCCAACTTCTCCATCAGTTTTACTATCTGAATCTTTATTACAACCACTATTAGAACCTGCGTCTGAATTATCACTTGCTGCTGATGTAGAATCATCTATGTTGGAATCTTCTCCATCACTACCGCCTTTTTTAGCAAACTTACTATAATATTTTTTGGCAGCAGCTTGACGTTTAGGGAGGGAATCTTTAGCCCCTGCTCTTTCCCATTTATTCATAATTTCTTCTGTAATAGAAGAAACGTCTGAATCTTTTTTAATTAACTTTTTAATTAGCGAAGCATCTGTGCCATCATGGTTTAATATAAAATCTAATTGCGTTTCCATGTCATCCCATTTTTTATTCTTCTTATCGGCATATTTTAATAATGCTACTCGTCTTTCAGAGTCCAATTGAGCAAAACCGAACCCATATCCTCCTGCGGAAGGATCTTTTGCTATGCTCGCCTTATAATCTGCTCCACCTTGAATTGTATCTGCTGAAAATGTACCACCTGATTCTTCATTGATATTACCTAACCAAGCAGCTATTCCTTTGTTAGTTGCACCCTTTACGTTCTCTTTAGCATATTTAAAAATACTTTCAGCATTTTTATCTGCATCTTTACTATTTTTGATACTACCTGAACTTTTTTCGACTGGTGTACATCCTTTGTCTTCGGGTTCAGAGTTGTCCATCATATTAGCAGCTGTTATGATTGTTAAAACAATTACAACCAATAATAACAACGCCCCTAATATTGGCAATATTACTGGTAGAAAGTATGTAGCAAGTGTAGCCGCTAACTTCTTTTTAACTAATGATTTAGATATTTCTATTAATTCTTGTTTCGCATCTTCTTTATTCATATTAGCTAAGTCTTTAAACTTAGCTGCTTTTGATAAATTAGGGTCAATCTTATCTAACGCCTTATCTTTGAGTGAAGATGTATTAAAAGAATCTTCTTCATCGTCTTGTTGTGTCGGTGTTTCATCTTCGTCATCTGAATCTTTCTGTTTTACATTTTGACCGTCATTTTGATCATCATTTTCTCTTTCATTTGAGTCATTATTATTTTTTTCATGATTTTGGTTTGGATTTTCATTTGTTTGAAAATCGTCATCCATTCCTTCTTGCTCTTTATCCGAAGTATTTTGAGAATTGGACTCTCCTTCGTCATCATCAGTTTTCGTTGTGTTATCTTCGTTGATATTTTGATTCTCTTCATTTTCTCTTTTGTTCCCTTCATGATTGTCATTCAAATGATTGTCTTCACTTTGTTGTGGAATCTTATCCTCTTCATCTGGTTTCTGTTTTAAATCATCGTCTGTTTGTTGAACATTCGGATAGTCTTGATTGAAATGATCGCTATTGTTTTCTGATGAAGAGTCGCTTGAATATGAAGGATGAGTATCTGATGATTGCTGAACAGGATGCACATCTGATCCTGATTGATTTTTTAAATCATCATCCGTTTGTTGAACCTCATTCAGCTTTCCCTTATACTCAAAATCTTTTTTCTTAGACAAAGACATCACCACCTATGCCTATTAGTTTTTAATTACTTTTACAAACATTAAAGCTGCTAAAACAAACGTTTTTTTATCATAATTTTTAAAAAGCTCTGCTAAAGATGGTTTTAATATCAAATTAATTCTATTTTTTCCCACCCTAATACTGCCGAATTGATTACTGATATCTATTTGGCTTGATTTTTCAATTAATTTATTAGCTTTATCTATATAGGTTTTAACTACATCATCTCCTTGAAATACCAAAAAGCTAAGTGCTGAACTTATTAAGTTGCCTCTAGCATGATTAGACGACATCTCAATAACTTTATCTAGTTGATCCGTAATATATGGATCTAAATATACAATCACAACCTTACTAGGCTTTTTATTAGTCATTGTTATCCTCCACTACATTCAAATTCCACCTTATATGAATTAGACATACAAATGACTATTTGTACTCACATTGTCTGAATCATACCTTTCTAAAAAATGAATATAATCAGTCTTTTTATATCTTTGACAACACTCCTTGTGATTATGATTTGTTTAATACTATTATATCATAAATCGTATTGTTACGATACGTTATATTGACAAAAAACGCTCCATCTATATATTTATAGATGGAACGCTTTTAGAAAGGTTCTATGATTATAAACTACGTAGAAACGGTGGTAATAAACTTAATTAAAATGTGAGTTTTAATTAAGCCTTATTTCTAAGTAGATTTGGCATTTTACAATGCCAATATTTATTTTAATCTATCGCCTATATAGTTGTAAATTTAAAGGTATTTTAATCAGTTATTTCTAGTCTAAATAAAGCTGAGGTATTATCTCTATTCAAATAGTAGATATGGTCATGATTGCTTTGCATACCAGCGACAACAGAATTAGGTAATGTCTTTTTAATTATATTACTATACTGTGTTACATTATGAGGTTGCATTGCATTTGTAATTCTCATATCGGCATTTCTAAACCATACCCTATGAATATTTTCTTGTTTTTGATTAACTGTATCATGTTCAGCGAAAAGTATATCCGCATCATTATACATTAATATAACTTTAACGCCTCTGTCATTCAAAGCACCGATCCGCACTCTTAAATGTCTTTTTACTGACTCCGTTAATTCATCAGCCCCATGTATAATTAAAATATCATCTTCTTCTAAGAATTGTTCACCGTATGCAAGACTATTAACAAAATGTCCCATTAATGCAGCGTGATGTGTTTCTTTCAGCATTTTAAAATCAAAAATAACTTTCATTTTATCTTTTAGGTTTTTTTCATCGATTCTTGTAGGTTGATTAAAAATACTAGCATTTCTAGATAACATCGTCTCAAAGACATCTCTAATACGTTCTAGACTTCGTTGTTTATCAGTTGTCCCTTGAATATGTTCTTTTTTCTTCTCATCATTTATACTTTTACCTAATAATGCAATAAATTCACTTAAAATAGGTACTTCACTGTGGTTTACTCCTACAAATCTCAGATCTTCTTTATTCTCAAATGGATTATCCTTCCACATATGTTTGCTGATATAGAATTTTTTTAACTGATCTTCAATTTCTTTAATGTCTTTACTTTTTAATGTCGTATTATCATTTAAATCTTCTTTTTCTGAAAATTGTCGTGCAATTTCTTGTATTTTACTTACTGTTACATTAAATGCACTCATATTATCTTGACCATCTGCGAATGCTTCAAACATATTAATTGTTGCAAATTCTTTTAACAGGTCAACGTAAGCTGTCTCACTTAACAATTCTTCTCTCATTCGCTCTACATGTTCACCGTTTAATACATATTCTACAACTCTATTACCTTTTACGAATGCATCTTGTGTGATTTTATTACTCCATGCTGTTGTTGCTTTAAAATCATATTTTATTTGATGTCTAAGAGAATTAATATCAGCAGCTCTGTTTTTAGCACATATAACACCTAATTTTTGAATATTAGTAGTATCTAAAAGTACAGGATCATTATTCATCTCACCATGCAATTGACCTATATAAGTTCCTTCCATATCATTGACTCCGGATGCAATAAACGGATAACTTCCTGCTAGTTCTTTTGATGTAAGATGATAATTTTCGCCTCTTTGTTTACGTGCTGAATCCATTAAATTGCTGTATTCCTTTTTCATTTCTCCTGCAAATGGTACAAGCTCTACTTTATGTGAAAAGTGTTTAGTATAGTGTCTTTCTAAATAGAATATTGCATTATATAAATCTTCTCGTGTTGCAGCCTTTATTGTGATTCTTATAGATAAATCTAAATAGCTAGCACCTCTGTTCAATTCTTTAGCTATTTCTTCCGTATCATAAAAATACTCTTGGAAATAATTTTTTGATACGGAAGAATCAGATTGTTTAGACTCAGAATATCCAGTCTTTGATACGCTAGAAGCAGCTTGAACTTTTTTCTCTGCCCATTCGTCCTTTCTTCTAGTGATGCTATATATCGTTTTAGATACAATATCTTTATTTCTGAATTCTTCTGTATTCTCTATTTTGGGCACTAACCCCATTCCCCAAAGGGGGGGTAATCCATCAAAACTTCCTTTTTTAACCGAAAAAGTTAAAATAGTCGCAAACTTACCATCAACGATAAAGTCAATATCTTTGAATTTAATATTTCCCTTTGGAGCAATTCTACTTAAAGTTTCGTTATGTACTAATAACCTTTTATTAGTTTCTTTTTTAACTTTCTTTTTAAATGCCTTTTTATCTTTTTTTAATTCAGGTTCTGATGCTTCAATTTCTTTAGTAACTCGCTCTTCTATCTCATCTTTTTTGGTTTTGTCTATTTTAATTTGTTCTTTTTCATTTAACTTTTGATTTTCACTGTCGCTTTCACTTTTGTCCTTAGCTTCTTTTCGTTTCTTGAGTTTTCCTAAACCTAACATATTACCACACCTTTCAAAGTATATTAACTTAATGTAAAGAAACTCTTATATTCTTCGAATACATCTTCTCCATATATCGTTTCAAAATATTTGAATAGTATTCCTGAATTTGTTTGTCTAAGTGTTTTTATTGATGTTTCTATTTTTTTAGGATCATCTGATCTAAGGAATAGTGTATACTCCGTTGTTTTAAAATTATTTTCAATACCCTTTAAAGTGTTAATTCTTTTATTTAATATCATTTGTACTGTTGGATTAGTACTATTAAACTTCTGTTTTTCTAAAGCTTCAATTTGGCTCGAACAATTTTGATTTCCTTCTTTCATAGATACAATCGGATGTACACCATAATCCAACTCTCTCAAGAATTGTTCATAAGCAAGTATTATTTGCTCTACTTCGTTATCAAATAAAGAATTAGACCCGTTCCCAATAACCCTAATGGCTACTGCTGTATCTCCATTTGTATATTTAGTAATACCAGTCTTAGGATCAATCTCCTCTACACCAATAACATTTTTCAAATCTTCCACCTCTTCTTCTTCAGCAGTACTTCTGGTTACAATCATTCTAGATTTATACATAGGGTAATATATCAGTGTTGGAATAACCCATTTATATCCTCGTTCACCTGTTTTTGTTTTTTTTAGGAGCATTCTTGCTAATGGTATGAATGCTATAACAAATAAAATGGGTGGTATTATACCAAAATTATTTTTTACCATGTATGCCACACCACTAAAACCAATCATTATAACAACTATATTCAGTAAAAATAGGTTGAGTGGCACTGGTACCGCTATTCCTAACGCACCAAACTTCAAAGCTATTGGCGTATCCAATCCTTCAACCACATTAATAGTATGAGGAATTTTATATCTTTTCTTAATACTAGGCATATCTACACCTCAATTTTACTTTTTCTTTTTATCCTTATCTTTTAATTCTTTCTTTTGTTTATCAATTATTTCTTGTTGCTTGTCATGATCTTTCTTTTTTGACTCTTCTAGTGATTTTATCTCATCTTTATGGTCATTAACTTTCTTTTTTTGTTGTTTTACAATTTCTGACTGTTTATCCAATTTCTCTGCTACATCTTTATTTTGACTATGAATGCCAAATGCTGTACCTCCAAATATTAAAGCTGATACAACAAACGCACCTACTCCAGTAGTCAACATCTTCTTACGTGCTTGCTTTTCATTGTTGTCTAATTTTGATTTGTTTTTGTCATTAACTGTTTTTAACTCTTTAACTTCCTTATTTAATTCAGTCAATTCTTTGTCTTTTTCATCTACAACATCTTTATGGTTTTTTTCGATATCTTCCTTATATTTATTAAATTCATCATCTTTACTTTCGATATCAATTTCATACTTAGTTTTTAACTGTTTTACCTTCTCTGTTAATTCTTCTTTTTTTTGTTCCATGATTTCAAATTGTTTCTTGAATTTTTTAGCTTCTTCATCTGTATATAAATCACTGCCAACTGTATTTCTTAAGCGTTCCTCTGCTTTTTTACTCATCTCATACTTAACAAATTCTTCATTTTGATCGCTTATATTCTTGTTAATCTTCTGTACTTCTTCTTGTACTTTTTTCATTTGGTCATCTAAATATTTTTGCACTTCTATAATTGCATTGTTACGATCACTCATAATTGCCTTATCTTTAATTGCTTCTATCCAATTAGATAATGCATATGATTTTTCAAGCTTTTGTTCTTCTATTTTAGCCTTTTCTGATTCCTCATATCTTTCTAATGGTTCTACTACAAGATTATAGTATTCTTCCTTCTCAAACTGTAACTTTAAACCTGCCAATGTTTGTTCTTTATAAATCTTAAAATCGTCATTCCAAAATTTATGATCTAATTCTTCTTTTTTTGTATCAATATTTTTAACTAATAAATCATCTAATTCATTCTGTTGTTCAGACGTTTCATTATATTTACTTTTAACTTTTTCATCGCCTGTTTCCGCATCAATCACTTGGTTTATTTTTTCTTCTGATTGTTGCATATACATCACGTATAATTGTTTACCTTTTCTATACACATTATTTTCATATTCTTCAATAATGTTATTAGCGTTTTTAATTTCTTTTTGTAACGCAATGTGTGTTGTATCGTTTTCGTCTAGATTTTCAAAAGGCTCAAATCTTCTTAATTTAAAATTATTCAGTATTGACTCTAATTCTTGTGGAATAACTGTAAATTCATTATCTTTACTAACTTCAAAATCTCCACTTTCTTTATCAACAGAATCAGAAATATCATTTGTTTGTTCTTTTTCTTCAAAATCGTCATCATCAGCTATCTCTTTATTTTCATCAGACTTTACGTCTTCGTGTTTCTCATTAGCTGTTTGACCGTCTAACTCATCCTCTTCGTCTTCTTCTGTGAAACTTAAATTGTCTATGTCGTCATCAGGTCTATAATTACTTGAAGAATCTATGTTTTTTTCATCGCCTTGACTTGATTCTTGTAGTGTATCCTGTATTGACGAAAAATCTATATCAGCACTTTCTTTGTCTAAAATTTTATTTAAATATTCTTCTACTTCTTCATATGATATAGAAATGTTTACATTTTCATCATTTTCTTCTTTTAAAATTTCTGCACTAAATAATTCGTCATCTGTTTGCAACTCTTTGATAGGAATAAAAAACATTCTCCAAGCAAGTCCATGTGTTTCAGTTAATTCTTGAAGATGGTTTCTAAAATAACTTCTTGTATGGTCATCCAATATTAATGGGATTTGTCCTTTTCTAACATCGTCGGGCAATATTGCGTATTTAATATCTTGAGACTTTAAGGCACTATACAACTGACTAATTGTTTCACTTGATATAGATGATCTTTTCAAATCTTCTACCAAAAGTCCCCCTACAAAATAACCATCAATCTCATCTTTTCTACTTTTAACAGTGGCGTGATCATCACCGAATCGTATATATTTGTCTAATTCATTATATAGATTAATGGGATCTCTTACTTCTATATTTTTAATATTAAATTCCATAACACGCACCCTTTCTATATATAGTATTTATATTTACATTATAACACATTTCGTACTTCCGCAATACGTTTTATTGATATTTCTCATAAAAAATAGGAGTGTACAAACACTCCTATTTTCAATCTATAAAGTTCGTTATTTCAGGTCTTTAACTCCGTTAAATCCACCATTCCCGACAGATTGTAAAAATTCCATTCCACCCCACACTAGTACGCCGCCTACAACACAAGCCGCTAAGCAAAGTCCAGCAAAAAGTGCTCGTTTACTTTTAGTTAATATAATACGTGAGAGGAACCACAAAGCAGCAATAAAACAACATGTACCTAAAAATACTGCTATTTTACCTCCCCATTCTTTAGCTTTATCTGTTCCATTATCAACCCATCCGCCCGGATCGGATGCTCCAAAAACTAAGTCTGCGTTCATTGTCAAATGATTAAATGCTTCCACCATGTCTACCATTCCAGCTCCACCTTCCTATTTTTTTATTAAGTTCATTATATCAGTTTTTTCGTATTACCACAATACGAATAACAAATATGCTTATACGCTTTATTTACTTTCAAATTCCTTTTTAATTGTGTCGATTTTAGACTCTCTATCTTTCAAGAATTGCTCTTTGTTATTTTGAGAAATTTCTTGTTCATTTTGAAGTTGTTGTTTATATTTTTCGAGTTGATCTTTAGAAAGTCCACCTGTTTTTAGAATATCTTCATGTTTTTGTTGATGTCTGTTTACTGTGTCTGCCATCGTTTTTACATTTTCTTTCGCATCTATATAATTTTTTTGCATTGTTTTACCTACACTATTGATAGTGAAACCTTGAGATGAAATAAACGATTCATGTTTCCTAGCGTCATCTAGTTCCTTTTTAGTGTGCTTCAAGCTATTTTCATATCTATTGACTTGCGTTTGTACATGAACGCCATTTTGTTCTAATCGTTTTAGCTTAGCAATTTTTTGTTGCAAGTCATTATAGCGTTGGTGAGCATTCTTAACCTTTTCTGACGCTTGACGTCTTGCTTTCTTTTGGAATTGGGATAAAGCGTGTGTTTCTCTTATATCTGCTTGTCCGCCATTTTTCAATTTACTTATTGTATTACCTACATTACTTATATTCTGTTGAGTTGTATATAAATCAGTGACTTCTGATTGTGTATTATCATGCAGTGTTTGTAATTGTGCTTCTGACATTTGAGAGTGGCCAACATTTTTAACTGCTTTAAGTCCTGATAAAACACGTCCTGCATTACTGTAAGCAACATTTGCTTGTTGCACTCTAGAAACTGCATCCTTCATTTCTTGCCTATCTGTTACTACTCCAGCTTTTTCTTGTGCATCTAATTCAGATAATACTTTTTCAGCATGTACTTTATTTTCATAGGTTTGTGATAGCACTTGCTGTTGCGTTTTAATTGCTGACCCTATGTTTTTACCGCTATGAATAGCTTGATTTGCTGTTTGTAAATTCATATGCATAGACTGAGCACTTGATAACTCTTGTTTTAAGTTATTTAAGCGATGTTTATCAGGATTTGTACTCGCCACCATATCATTATATTCTTGTTGAATATTTTCTACTCTATTTGCTGCTGTCTGTAATTCTTTTTCTTGTACTTCTAAATCAGAACTTGTAAATGCTGTCCCGCCATTTTGTTGCATATGTTTAATAGCATCTTGTTTTATTACGCCATTTTCAACTTGTTGGTCTATTTGTTGTTGCATACTTTGTACTTCACTATCTAATGAGGTAGCAGCTGTTTGCAAGTCTTTATAATCTTCGTTATTTAAATTGCCATTTTTACTTGCTTGTTCTAAAGATCTTTCCGCTTTAATATGACCTTCTTGAGCATCTAGCAAGTTACTACGTGCTTCTTTTTCTGCTGGTGTATTAATAACATTAGATTCATAGGCTTTTTGTGCTAATTGTTGTTTAGCTCTACTTACAGCTAACTCATCTTTCGCTTGCCCTATCTTAGTATCAAGACTTTGTTTTTGAGCTTCTGATGCACCAAACGCTTCCATTTCTTCTCTTTCATTAGTTAAATCTTCAACCTTTTGTTCTGCTGATTCAATTTCATTTGACGCGTCATGATAATCTCTCATTGCTTGAGCTTTACTAGTACCAATATCTTCAATACCTGCTCCACTTCTAGCAAGTAGTCTTGATGCCTCTTGTGATTTTCCTAATTGTTCATTATATGCTTCTTCTGCTTCATTAACTCTTTGTTCTGCTGCCAAAATATCTTCTTGCGGTGCATCCGCTTGTTTTAATGCTTCTAAATTATCTCTCGCACTTTGTAATTCTTGTTGACTGTTATTAAGTTTTTCGAATTCATTTGTAGCTCTATCAATACTTTGATTTTGATCATCAAAGTTTTTAGCAATACCTTCGTCACTTGTATCTTCAAGACTTTGTAAACCTTCATTGATATCTTCTTGAATATTTTCAATATCTTGTGAATCACTTTGACCGTCTTCATCATCTTGTTTGCTTGATGCTCGACCTGAGAATTCTGCTGTTTTCTCAGAATTAACACCATTTGACTCTTCGTTGTTCATAGCATCTAGGACGCTCTGTTCTTCCTTATTGTCTTTCGACTGTAAGTCTTTTAATGTCTGCATTCCTTTGGTAATACCACTTTTAGCTGCATCATAAGGATTGTCACTAACACCTTCTGCAAATTCATGGCCAAACAGATTGCTATTTAAAGCATTTTCAAGAGATTGTTTATCTGCTCTGTGACCTCCTGCAAGTGCTCCATTAGGGTTCATGCCATCTAAGATCTTACTGAACCATTCACTTACAAACATCATAACGCCTTTTCTGATTTTCCAAACGATTTTTGTAGCAAACCATAAAACTAAAACAGATAAAAGAGTTTGTAATGTTTGTTTTACGGTTCCGTCAAACTTAGTATCATTATTTAATTGATCTGTGAATGATTCATCTAGAGATAAAACCATATCAGGATATATATCTATTAAAAATAGTGTTAACTGGATACTCAACAATAGTATTGTAGCTGTTACAAATATACCAAAGAATGCTTGATATAGACCCATTTGAGAGAAACTGACATTAACTAAGAAGTCTTTAATGGCATTCATAAATCCTGTAAATATAGATAAATATAGTATCACTATTACAAATGTTACCACCATTATAATAGCACCCATTTTAATAGCGTTTAGTCCAACGCCCATACCTGAATTACCCGCCAAACTTCCTGAAGCAACTTGTGCATCTTTTAGTTCAGTACCAAAGAATTCTTTTCCACCTGTTAATTTAACACCTTGATCCTGTGGAGCTAATTTAAATGCCATAAAATTATAATTATTTTTGTCACTTGCTTTTTGACTCAAATTATACATCGTACTGATGTCATTTCCATTAAGACTAACAGAATAAGCCCAGTTGTGTAATAATTCCCTGCCATCAATCTTATCTTCTTTAGATTTATCTCCGCCTGTGTTCATATATTCTACTAATTTTTTATTAGGGATTTTCTTGTTTACTTCATCAGCAGTAGTTGGAAAATTTTCATCATCATGGTTCAGTACATAACCATTATTAGTACCTTCAGCACCTTTTTTACCTTTAATTTTAGTCAAACTATTATCGATGTACTGGTTTGTATCGATAATCATACTTTTAGGAATCTTCTCTATAGCACTTGTACTTTTACCTTCGCTTTCTTTTAACATATCAGTACCAACAGACAAAGCCATACTAGCAAAAGTGGCAGCTAATACCATAGCTAATGTTGCGTAAAGTAAGGTTAACCCTTTATTTTTAAAATAATTACCTCTCATTCTAGCTTTACCAATACCAGTTACCAATCTAAAAGCAACCCATGCCATAAATATCGCTAAAACTACCTTCGCAAACCTATTAATACTGTGATATAAATCTATTACTGGATTCAAAAAATAGACTGGACTATCTTTAGGAATAGATCCCGACTCATCTGTTATATATTTCCATACATTAATTTGATCCATTAAATTTGCAAATATATTCTTGATTGCCTCAAGACCACTTAAAATATGGAAACATGCTAATAATAAAGAACCATATATACCTTTAATAATTGCAATAAGCCAAAATGTAATCGCATCTTGTTGTGTAGACTGTACATTATATAGGTTCCAAGCATTCAAACTATATAAAAAGGTTGCATATTTTGTACCTTCTGCTTTGTTACTAGTTTCTTTTTCTATCTTGGATTCTACAGTTTTGGCCTTTGTCCCTGTTTGTTTATCATAATACATTAATGTTTGGTTTTTCTTTGCATCTTTAAATAATATAGATGCATAAGACTTCTCTTTCGATTTTTTTGTATCATGCTTTTTTCGTTCTTCTTTATATTCAGGATCGCTTTTTGCTGCAGATTCTTTAGTTTTTTCTTCTAATTTTTTGTCAACTTTATCTTTCCCTGTAGCTTTATCCATAACCTTTTGTGTAGGACTTTTCATTTTTTCTTGTGCATCATTATAGTCATCTATTGCTGCTGCATTACTTACGCCCCCACCATGAATAACAAGAAAAATAGACAAAATTAACATTGATATCATATACTTCGAAAAATATTTTTTCATAATTATTTACCACCTAACACATCAATGAATTTTTTCTTCTACCCTTCAACATTTCTTATGTCAATTTTACACTATTTCACTAGATTGTTGACCTTCATCATCTAAAAAATCAAAAGAAATTTCAGCTTTTTCGTGTAGTGCATCATATGTTTTATTGACATCTTTATGATTAAAACCTTTATGTGTTTCTATTCGTCCATCTTTATTTAACACATCATATTCAATAACACTTAATTTAGCTGTACTCTTAACTTTATCTCGTCTCTCACTAACAAGTTCTCCTAAGGGTTCCACCTTAACTCGAATTAAATGTCTGTCATTATCTTGTAAGTATCTATTAATCACTTTAGCTACAGGGACTTGTAAATAATTTCTAACCCTATTTACGATGTCACGTCCACCACCTGAACTTGTAGCATCTGAAACATTTTCTTTATAAATATATTCTAGTGTTCTTTCACTATCTTCTAATATAAATTTGTGTTCCTCTTCAACACGTTTTTTAAGTTCTTGAATTTTAATTTTGGCAATTTCTTTTTTATCTTCTGATTCAAGAGCGTTAAATGCGATAATACCTGTCATACGATTGACTAATTCAGGTCTAAAACCATTTTTACCATCGTCACTTTGAAGTACTTCTCCTGCATTATCTGTATCATATTTATCTTCACTTACACTAACCCCTAAACTTCTATTTTGCTCAAATACATTGAAGCCGATATTTGTTGTTAAAATGATGAATGAATTCTCGAAGTTTACTTCTCTATCAAATTTATCTTTCAAAATAGCATCACTTGTTATTTGTAATAACAAGTCCATTACGCCTGTGTCTGCCTTTTCAGCCTCATCGCATAGTATTACTTTGTAACCACTACCTCTAACATCAGTCGAAACATCATTCTTCCACTTTTCAAATGCATTTTTACCTTGATATTCCGACATATCATATCTCAGCATGTTCTTTTCACTTTCATACATGGTTCTAGATAACACTTTTGCAACTTCTGTCTTTCCTACACCCGTAGGCCCCATAAATATAAAAGATCCCCTAGGCGATCCTTTTGGAGTTAATCCTGCCATCACAACATTCAAATTATCAACTAGAATATCAATAGCTTCATCTTGTCCCTTAATACATCTACGCAATTCATTTTCAATATTTGTAATATCAGGACGGAATTTAGGGTTGATACCCGACCTTTCAAAAACAACTTTATCTAATAAGGCTTCGTTCATTGCTACATTTCTCGTGTCATATATACCAATCATTCTATCTAATACTCTAATAGACTTACGAGGATTAGCTTCCGAGGGAATATACCTTCCGTATTCAATGATTTTATCTATCAATGCTTCATTTACTGCTTCTTCATTACCTATTTCTTTTTCCCACATATCACTTAATATTTGATGTGTTACCTCTTTTGGAGGTTCATCTATGGTTACAAATTCCAATCTTTCTATTAAAGCTTCGTTCTTTTCTACATATAACGTATATTCTTCTTTTGTCGTCGCTCCAATGAGTCTTATTTCTCCTCTAGCAAGAACAGTTTTGAACGAATCTATCCCATTTTCATAACCATCCATACCAACTTTATGGAACTCATCGATAAATAATACAACATCTTCTTCATTTTGTTCATCATAAGCGATAGCATCATTAACAAGCCCTTTAATATTCTCACCAAAAGCATTGTTACCTTGTGCTCCCATTACATCTAAATCTACAGAAAAGAAAACAAACGCTTTATTTTTCAATTTTTTTGCCAATGTTTCTACTACCTGTGTTTTACCAACACCAGCTGCACCTTTAATAAGCATGCTTTTGATACGACGTTGCTTTAATATAGAATATATCTCAGCTTGTTTTTCTTCTGTTCCCAAAGAATCATATTTATAATTCTCAGACATTTCTGTCGCAAATTTTTTTAAATAAGGATAATTATCTAAAACAACCAACTTATCTCCTCCCCTTAAAAGATTTATTCTTCAGCTTGTCTCTTTCGTTTGTTTTTATACTTATCCAACATATCATCGATGATATCTGAATTGGATTCCTGTTCATCATCTTCTTTTTTATACGATATATTTTTTCCTACATCACTTTGAGATATATCTTTTTCATCCGTTTTATCTTTTTTCTCATCTACCGTTTCTATTTCTTGAGGTATATTAAACTCTTCTAGTTCCGAATTATTGTTGTAAATAACATCCAATATAGATGAACTATGATTTTCTGGGATGTAATCTACATCAAAAATATCAATTTTAGATTGATCAAATGCTGTGAAGTAGTCCTTTTCATTCGTATAAACAACTATATTGTCGTCTTTGTTTTGAACTTCTATAACTAAACTTTTATCTTCTTCAACTTCATATTCTTTTATATCATCGTCAATTTGTATTTTTATCTTCTTTGATGGCATTTTGATACATCCTTTCCATAAATATATTATACCATATTTCGTATTGTCTCGATACGTATTTTAACAAAAAAACAAAGAATTATTATAATCCTTTGTCTTTTATTTTTTATTCTTCAATCGGATTTACTTCAACGTTATCGTATTGTTTTTCTGATTTTTCTACATCATCTAATTTGAGATTTACTTGTTTACCTACTTTTACATGCATTACATATCCTGTACCCTCTGGATCATCATCTTCTTCTTCGACGTATTTCATAGATGCCCATTCCTCGTCTTTATCTTTAGGTAATACTTCATTGAATCTAGGTTCTGAAACTATATCTTTGACACTACTCACATCAAGTTTTTTACTATCATCTAAATAATCAAATGATATTTCAGACACTTTAGTTTCAGTATCCGTATCAGTGGTTATATTTATATTTGCTTTACTAGACTGATATTTTCTTGGTTTAGGTTTGTAATCTTTTCCCATATATACTATAGATTCGTTGAATTTTTTATTATTTAATTTTTTTAAGTCATTATAACCGTAATCATATACAGTACCATCTAAATACATTGCTTTAATCTTACCTTTCCCAATATATCCTGCCCAAGATACTTGTTTGTCATGTGTCACAACAATAGGTAACATCTTTTTAGAATTTAATACGTTACTCAATGATACTGTATTTTCATTGTTATTATCACTACCACCGTTATTGCACGCAACCAAGGATAATGATAAACCAATAACTATAATTCCTAACATACATTTTTTAAGTATTTTCATAATCAAAATCCTTTCTAAATAAGTTCTAATATAATTTTAATTAATTTTTTAATTTACGCTTTGATTGTATCACATCAAGTTAATCAAATGTAGACATTTACACAATTACACAATTGCACATTTTGTGATACACTACTTTTAAAGTTGAGGTGATTAAATTTCATGACTAATAACGAATATAAAACAATACGAATAGCGAAAGACTCTTTTGAAAAGTTACGTGAAATTAAATTTAGAACTAACCAATCTTATATCGATCTTTTAAAAACATATATTAATCAAGCATATGAAGATATGACAAAGGAGGAGAATAAAAAATGACACAATTTGAATCTATTATTCAAACAATTATAACTTGGGCAACACAGAACCCTATGGTTTCAACTATTATTTCGCTCTTCGCTGTTGGCTTCTTTGTCAAACTCATTTTTGAAGAACTTTTGGGGTAACTTAAGGAGGATTAGATGCAAATACTTTATGATTTGAAACAGGATTTCACTTTACTTATAAATAATTTTTCAAATGTTAATATCAATTTATATATATTGGTCACTGTAACTGCATTATTTTTAATACTACACAAGTTACGTCATTTACCTATATTAAGTCAGGTGAGTATATGCTTAAGCTTTTTTCCTGTACTCGTACACGAACTAGGGCATGCCTTTGCATCGCAAATTATCGGTGGACAAGTAGATGATATACGAATGATGCTAACACAAAAGCAACAACAACAGTCAGGAAAACAAGGTTATGCTACAACTCGGGCAAATAACAAATTTCAATTCGCATTTATTACATTTTTTGGCTATGTTGCCCCACCTTTAATGTTATTTACTGGTATCTATTTCGTATTCAAAGATATAACTTTTGTATTCTTATTTATATGTATTGTATTTTTAGTATTTTATCTTGTTATGACAAAGCAAAAGTGGATCCCTTTAATATTAATTATCCTTGTTGGTTATGCTTGCTATAACATTGTATTGCAGCATTATTCAATCGTTACGCAAAGTACATCTTTAATCTATAACATACTATTAGGTCTATTATTAGGCGAAACAATACAAAGCATGATTATAACAACGCAAACAACGTTCATTCATAAAACGGAAGAGTGGGACGGTGCAGCAATGCAAAAACTCACATTAATTCCAGTCACATTTTGGTGGCTGATTTGGGTACTCATAAGCCTTATATTAATATATAAAAGCTTTGCTTTAATCCTTTGATAAATGTAAAAAAGAAACAAGTGATACTCACAAAAAACTCCTCTCACAGATTTTTGTGAGAGGAGTTATAAATATGATTTACTATTTTTTTACATCATCATTATTTCGCAGCTGTGTATCGCTATGGATACTCAATAAATCAAACACTTTATTCTTAGTATAGTTTGTCACTTCTTTAGACTGATTTTTCAGGCCTTCCTGATAGTCTTGTTCTGATTTAATATTCCCTTTAATATCTTCCAAATTATTAATCAGTTCATTACGTTTATTCTCAATATCTGTGTTGCTTGTATCAGTATCTTTGATTGTCTCATCCATCGATGAACCATCAGACTCATCTGTGTCGGCTGAATCTACACTATTATCAAGTGACACATCATTTTCATCTTTATCTAATGCTTTGTTTGCTTTTTTCACATCTTTAATTAAAGATGATTTTTTGTTTTCTAGTTGTTTTTCTTTTTTCTTAGATTTTTCAAAGTTTGCTGATATATCATCAAGTTGTTTTTTGGCAAAAACACTAAAGTATAAATCTGACATAGACATATCTTGATTAATCAGTTTATCTTTTTTCACATTTTTAGCTTTCGCATTAATAGTAAATCCAACCCCATTATAGTCAACCTTGGTTTCTTCTCCAGCAATGGTAATTTTGCCTTCACCAGCCTCAGCGTCTTCCGTCGCAAAGTTAGAGTGATTGGTAAGTACTACAGCTACAGGCTCTTTAGGTAAATCACCTTTAATTGCTATGGCACCTTCACCGCTTGAGCCAAAGAAAACAACAGAAGTACTTATATTTTTTGGTAAACTTTCTCTCATAATAGGCATCAACATTACTTTGTAATCTTCGGCATGTGTACTTTGATTTTCTGTATCGCCTAGTTTAAATGGAACAATCGTCATGTCCTTGTTTCTTTTTTGAGGATACAATTTAAAATCGGTTCCTGTTTTTGAAAAGCTTAAGCTTTGATCAATATCCGATACTGTCATCGCTTTAATATACTCATCTTTATTTTTATGATGTTGTCCCATGGCAACCGCTACAATTATTAATCCACACAAAAGTGTTAGCCAAAACAAACGATAAGCTAATGTGTTTGTCTTAATAAATTTAGATACAGCATAATACCATGAGAGAATATTTGATCCCAAAATCTTAAGTTTAATACTTAATTTACGAAACAAAAGTCCCCCTCCTTCTACCGTACTTATAATTATATTTTATGTATACATTATAACACATTTCGTATTGTTGCGATACGAAATAAGCAAAATTAATAGAGAATTACTTAGTTTTATTTAAGTAGTTCTCTAAAATAATATATTATTTTTCTGTTAAAGCTATTTTTATTACATCATCTAATGATAAATCATAATACGCTGCTATCTTAATATATGTGTTCAGTGATAGCTTTTTCTGTTTGCCATTTTCTATACTGCTTAAATATGAACTGCTGATGTCGAGATCAAAAGACACATCTTCTGCTAAAAGCTTTTGTTCTTTTCTATAATTCTTAAGTGCTAAAGAAATTTGCTTACATATCTCTTCCGCTTCTAACTCAATTTCATATTTATCTTTATGAACCGATATATTGTCATTTTCTGATCTATATGTATCATCAAGTTCTTTTTTGATTCTCGCATTCCTAATTACATCAAATAGAGAGACATTATAATATATAGCTAGCATCGCATATGTTTTTAAAGATAATTTATTTTGTTTTCCACCTTCGATACTTCTTAAATACCAAGCACCATATCCTAAATCAGATGCAACATCTTTAATATTTATTTTTTTAATTCTTCTAATATTGTTTAATTCAGATGATATATATCTGCATAGCAAAGTAATATCATAATCATTGTCGTTCTTCATCGTTAGCACCTACTTCAATAATCTATATCAATTATAGGTCACACAATTACGAACTAGAAAATGCTATAAAACCCAAATAAGCAGTTTGAAAGAAATAGCACTTTTATATCATTTCAATTTTGTGCTATACTAAACGTATTAATTCAAACAAAATATTTAAAAGAGAATATAAAAAAAGCTAACTACTGGAAATAGTTAGCAATTTCATTAGAAGAAAGCAATTTCATTAGAAGAAAAAGTCTTCAATAGAAGAAGTTCTTAAAAAAGAACCTTTGTTTTATTTGTTATATATATATTATATCGGGTATCTCCGATTAATGCAACCATATAAATCCCTTTTGTGTCAGACTTTAGACTTAACTTTTAGACTTCTTCTAATGAAACCGTTCTCTTGGAAGGAGTTTTTATAATGCCAAATTTAGAGTACAAACCATTTACTAATACAGATAATCAGCCTTTTATGAAACTTCATAAATTTGTATGGTTAGAGACATCATATCAACCACTTAAAAATGCATGTAAATATCTTTTCTGCTATTACTTAAACCAAACTGAACAAGCCTATAAAAATGATTCAATCCGCTTCAATGAACACAACCAACCTTATATCGTCATCAAAAATCAAACTATTCAAGATGATTTAGGTTTGGATACAAAAACAATCAAAAAGTATAAAGATGATTTGTATAACTGCGGTTTGTTGATCAAGGGGACAAAGAAAAAAGAATTAATCATCAACGATGCACCGACTTTAGAACATCCTTGTTCAACGTTTTTCAATGCTACAACTCAACATAGAGAATACACATATATTGCTATGCCTAAATTTCTATTTCACGATGCCTATCGTAATATTCCGTTAAATGGAAAGATTTTATATTGCGTCTATAGAGACCGCTTCAAATTGTCTCTTAAAAACAGTGAACATTCTCAAAAGTTTGTTGATCGTTGCGGTAAAGTCTATACAGTCATTCCAAATTATGAACTAAGTCAATTATTCAATTGTAGTGTTAATTCAATCTCTAAGTATACAAGTCAGTTAATCGCTATTGGCTTAATCCAAAAACAATCCATTAACTATATGGGAACAGATAGAATCTATGTGAAAGAACCTATCGCTCTACCTGTGAATCAAAAACAAGAAAAAGCGTCTAAAAATCGTTTCCGCTTAACGACAAGAAATCATATTTATATGGGACTTTTTTATACAAAAACAGGAAATTACGAAGTAGAAAATGGGAAAAACGAAAATCAAAAATGGGAAAATTTGGGATATAGTCATACTAATATTAGTCAAACATATAATAATACTAATAATAATCTATTGTTATCTAATGTAAGTGATGATTATGATGAATTTGAACAAATGATGCAAGAGGAACAACAGAAATCACTACCATCATTTAATCAATATAAAGATATGAAAGATAAGCAAAAAGAAAATAAATTAAAACACTTACCTCACCTTTTACAAATTAATTTAAATCGACTAAATGATATCAAAGAACTATCAGCATTTATCGGAATCATCATTGATACTAAAAATGAATTCAATCGCATGTATGATATGACTTATATGCTCGAAGACGTTGAGTTTGAGTTATCTCAAATGATTAAAGTCGTTTTTGAATCATGGAAACAAAATAATCAAATACAAAATGTTTATGCATATCTTAAAACATGTGTGTTTCAAATATTTAAAGACAAATGCGATCAAGATTATGAATCAGGCGTTTTAGAATCTTCTAGAGATCAGCAAACACAAAAAGACCTAATCAAAACATTTGGTAAGTTAAGATCAATGAATCGGTCTATATATCAAAGTAAAAAGAAACAAATTATTGATGAAGCAGAACTTGATGAATTAGGTGTGTTTTAATACTCGAAAATTTTTGAAGGTGGTGGTTTCGCTACATTTCTAAATAAGCGTTTGATAAGATAATTATAATCAATAAAAATAATTTTAGACTTGGAGGCGTTAAAAATGGCTAAAACACAATCGAAAGTAAGTAAGGAATTTCCAGCATTTGCAGAATTTATTAACAAAAAAGTACGAGTGGAAACCATAGATGGAAAGGCTAAAATTGGTGTGTTAAAACAAGTAGAAACATTTGAAATTGTCATCGAAACTAATATTTATACTAAAGATGAGCCAATCATGGGCTATATGCTTTTCTTAAAACATGCGATTCGATCTCTTAGACAAATGCCAGAAGAACCAAAAGTAAAATCTAAAAAGGGTGAATAATCCATGGCAAAGCCGATTAAACCTATTTTTAAAAACATTAATTATACTAAAAGAAGTTACAGAAAAGACATTAAAGCTGATAAGCATAGTTGGAGGTACTTTGAAAAAACGTATTGTTTTATCAAACTAAAAGACGGTACAAAGAAGCGAGGGTTTATATTCAAGGTGTTACCCGCTTCAATACAATTAGGAATTATTGAAGATGTTACAACCTTAGAGGTCGTCAGCCAAGAGCGATTGGAAAAATTAAATATAGCCTATGTATATCAAGATGTTGAAGCAACAAAACATCGTATATATCAACAACATATGTTAGCCTATCGACGAAGACTTAAACAGCAAAACAGAAAGAAACAACGTAAACAAGCTAATGCTAAAACAAAGAAAAAACAATCAAAAGGTGATAAGTAATGTTTGAATATAAAAAAGCTCTCAAAAAAGTCGAACATTTAGAAACACTTATCAATGCTATTAAACATGATGAAAATAATAGTGGCTATAGAGTTGAAGTTAATTTTGGTCACGGTAAACTATATGAGGATAACACAGAATCATATGGTGTTGATATATACGTGCTTTCAAATTATAAAAACTACAATGAGCAAGGAAAGACAATTCGTTTTGAAGGTGTCTATCATCATGAACTAGAGCATCGTTTACCTTGCGACATTGTAGGTAACCCTATTGAAAGTCGTGGCGAGATTCAAAGTATCGAATTCCATAAAGATGAATTACTAAAAGCATTAGAAGACAATAAAGACCATTTAACTGATTCGCAATCAGGAAAGGTTGTTAAACATATGAACACACCAGATGGAACCATCATTGAAGAATTTAACTTGTATATGAAATACATCACAGTACATTTCTAAACGAAAAGGGGTTTTTAATATGACAAATGAATTACTTTTATATCTATCAATGGTTATTTTGCCAGCATCTTTTGCTGTTGTAGTATATTTCATCAATCAACCTTATAAAGATAAACGAAAAGACATGTCTGTAAAATATATCAGTAAGATTAAAGTATCTATATTAAGCATTCTGTGTATTATGCTTGTTGCGTTCACGAGCCTATTCTTTTATCAAGCTTGGCAAATGAACGGACTATTTATCAAATGGCTACAATATATAGGAAGTGATCAAAAAACGAATGAAGTTTTGAGTGACATTCCTTCACATGTGCTTGAAGGATTTTCACAATATACTGCATTGATGATGATAGGTTTTGTTTTTACAATTGCAGTTATTTCATACTTGGTTGTATTCGTTCTTCATATTTGTATTAGAAGTATCAAATCGTATCTTAGACAGAAACAACACTCTAACTATCAATCATTATTAAAACAACTTAAAGAGAAAGATATTCATGGTAGTATTAAAATGTACTATGATATGAAACAAAATCATTCAAAAGAAAAACTATATATTAGTCAATGGGAAGAAGTTGTCAGATACTTATTACTTGTAGGAGATATTGAAGAAGCTGAAACGTTAAACCGATACTTACATGAGCGTTATGAGAATTTGAAATATTTAGGCGGAACATTTTTTGAAAGTAAATTCAAAGTTGCATTGTATGATATGGAACAGATGAATATAGATAAACGAAAAGCAAAAAAAGTTATTCAAAAAACACCTAAGCATATCCGTCAAAGAGAAAATTTAATTAAATAAAAATAAAGACACGTCTAAGTCATCACTTTAGACGTGTCTTTTCTAATCGCTACAAACCACAACAATTTATAGAAGATTAGGCTTAAATTTAGTACGATATCTACAATGTCCAAATTGTGATCAATAAAATACTGGAAGTACTAAATTTAAAATCAACAACCATCATTATCATAGCATGTTGATAACAAATATTCTATATTTAAGCGTAAGATTTCTTGTAGTCTGTAATGATATTGTATAAGATATCTTTCTTATTTTCAGTGTCTTCTCCTAACGCATAATAAACAACTGCATATATTTGAACCGCTTTATAAAGCTCGTCAGTATAAGTTTTGTTACGGTCATTATTCATCGTATTTTCAATTAAGAACTTGGATGTTTTAAATATTTTAACAGTAACTTGATTGTCCTTCTGTGATAAGAGATTAGGAATATCAATATCATCTTTGAAATAATGTTTTAATGCCTCTATGACAAAAGCCAATTTGTCTAAATCTTCATCGATAAGGTGATAAAGCATTTCGTAAATTTCTGAGGCATTCGCAAACTCTTGTATTTTCACTCGATCTCTTCGATTCCCAACAATATCTTCAATGGTTTGCTTGGTGGATACATATACACGAGCTGTCGTACGCTTTTTTTCATAATTCGATTTCTTATTAAACGTAGGCGTACTCATTTCAAACCCTGATAAGTTTTTTTCGAAACTCCCCTGACGCATATATTATCCCTCCAATTCTTTCATTCTTTCAATCGTTTCATCAGTGATATTTAAATACATTTGCATCGTATTATTATCGTGGAAATCCGCTTCTTTGATACCGAATTTATCCCAACGTTCAACTCGGTCAGAACGTTTAATAAAGTTTGTATACATATCCTCTTTAAAGATGTCGTCATATTCTGCTTTGACTTGAATAGATGTACTTCCCTTCACATTAACAAAGTAAAGTAATACCCCAATCAATCGGATATTTGGATTATGTTCTGTTAATGAACCAATATAATCATAAACATACTTACTATTAACCATACTTGATTCAGTTGTATCTGTAGTAATAATCATATAGTCAGAAATACAAACTGCATTCTGAAGAGATACGCCCTCTTTTGGCGTCGTATCAAAAATAACAAAATCATATTCGTTGATGATTTGAGGGAATAAGTCTTTAAAATAATAAAATTCTGCCCTCTCAGGTTGCGTTCTATATATAAATTTTTCAAAATATTTCATATCGTGTGTACCATGAATAATATCTAAATTTGGATGTAATTGAACTCTTGCTTGTTTGATGTTCATTTCTGTAATAGCGGTCAATAATGACGTTTCAGGTAACACATCTGATTTATTAAAAGTGTTTTTTAGCTTTCTAGATAAATCACCTTGCGGGTCTAAATCAACTGCGAGTACTTTGTAATTGTATTTAGTAGATAAAATATAAGAAATAAGTTCAGTGGTTGTTGATTTACCTACACCGCCTTTATAGTTATTCACAGTAATAACTTTAACCATAGTAAATCCTCCTTGAATAATTGTTGTGGTCTTTGTGTACGTCGTGTACTTTAATTGTACCATAGAAAGATACATTAGTGAACCGCTTCTTTAAGACTTTAGACAACGGTACAGATGAAGATATTAGAAATCAATATTATTCGCTAAAATACACTCCTATAGTCAAATGTTCTTTATGCACTTATTAAATGCGAGGAATATAAAGAAGCTGAATCATTGTCAAGACAGTTAGGTGGTCTAAAAACAAGAAATACGAATAAAGCAGTGTTAAAATCAGTTGAATAGTAATATAATCCCGTCCTACTATATATATTGGTAAGGGCGGGAAATTTAAAAAATTACGCAAAACCATTTACAAATAGTATAAAAAGAAGTATAATGTAATTAAGTTATTAAGGAGATAAAAATTTTTGACCCTTAATTACAAATAGCATAAAAAGACACGAGGAGAGGTTGAAATGACACAAAATAATGATATATCAAATCAATGAAGTTATAAGAAATATGGAAAAATTTAAATCGATGAAATGGTCACACTTAATGAGCAGTGTGATTTTGACTATAATAACATCTACGAATTAACAGAAGAAGAACAATTAAAAATAGATACGCCTTATATAATTACAGGCATTGAAACAGAATTTAATATGCAAGAACTAACACGCAATTTATATAACTTAGAAAAAGAAATTGAAGGTGAATTGTTATATCAGTTATATAACATTGAGACCGAAACATATTGTGGTGTCTTAGTGAATAACGAGCGTATCAATAAAATATAATCATCTAATGAAAGGGTGAAAAATATTGTTGGATAAAATTGATAAAAAAGACATTTTGAATTCTATTGAAGAGTGCAAAGAAGAAGGAAAAGAGAATGCAAATATTACTGCTTCGACGTTAGACGAGGTGTTAGACACATCAGACTATTTGGAAGAGTTAGGATATCAAGATATATTTATTGATAAACGAAATGAAATGAATAGATGTGATTATATTGTTGTTATATACGATTTATATCAAGAAAAATAAAAAAAGTTTAGCATTTTCTATTTACAAATAGTATAAAAAGACGTATAATGAAGTTAACAAATTGATACAGAGGTGATAGAAAAAATGATTATTGCAACTGGCATTTTAATTTTAGGCGTGATGGTCACAGGATATTCTGTTTATAACGGAATGTTAAGTTTACGTAGTTATCTAAAATTAAAGGGCGAATAAAAAATTTTGCCCTTTAATTACAAATAGTATAAAAAGACGCAAGGAGGATTCTGAAATGTCTACTCAAAAAACAAAAGCTAACAGATACTATGTGATAGAAAAACAACCCGCAGATTTGATAACAGAAATCGATATGAATCGACTATCTGTTGAATCAATCAAAAAATGCGAATCAATTTGTGATGTGATTAATCAACCACATTCAGAAGTGCAAAGGTTAACGCCTGAATATAGAGATGAAGAACCGTTATTTGATTTATTTAATAAAGGCGAACTTATAGCACAAGATATGACCGAATCAGAAGTATTGAGATTTTTTAAAGAAACATAAAATGTGGAGGCATAAAGCCTCCACAATCTCTAATAATTATAAGGAGTGCAGAAAATGAAGTCACTAAATTTAAAATACAACAACCAATTATACGATATTGAATTTAGAACATTTTATGATGGTATCTCTATTGCGATTTTGCTCGTCCCTCAAGATAAAAATAATGAAGAGGTTCAAGTGGTTTCAATCGCATCAGAAGTCCCACCAATGATTGATAGTTGGGTTTTAATCAATCATATTGACTACCCTGATATTGAAGATGTGTTAATTGAAAACAATATCATCGAAACATCATTAATCAATAAAATTTGTTACGGCGATTATTTTTATCCTTGTTATTCTCTTACAGAAGAAGCTTATAACATGTATCAAAGTGAACAAGAAAAATTGGCATTTGCATAACTTAATATGAAGCGGGTAACCCGCTTCATATTAAATAAAAATTTTTATAGAGGAGTCTTTAAAATGGATAAATTAATTTTAGAATACAACAACCAAACTTATAGATGTGACATAGCACCATATTTTGATGGTGTGGGAGTTTCTCTAAGTATCAATAATGCAAATGGTTATCAAGTAGTTTCTATCCCCCCTATTATTTCGCCGACAGATGGTTGGATTATTATTGATAATTTAAAATATCCCGATATTGAAGATGTATTGATTCATCATAACGTCATTAAAGATGAACAAGTCAAATTGGTTAATGTAGGTCTATATGATTATCATTGCTATCAATTAACAGAACAAGCTTATGAAGTATATAAATCAGAGTTAAAAAAGAGAACGTTATTGACTGTTTGATGGAAAGTATCGCTACCCTACTATCCAATAAACAAAATTCAATATTAAGGAGTGTCCGAAAATGATTGAAGATAATTATCAACTTACTTTAAAAGATATGAATAACCTCATAATGCATTATCAGAATCAAGGTATAGACTTATCTAGCGTAGTTATTGAATTAAATGTTAATGGGAATATCCAGCCTTGTCATAATTTCAGTCAATTAAGTCACACATCACACAAATTACAATTAAGCAACAATCATAATTAACCACAACATATAAGGAGTGTCAGTATATGGAGTCTAAACAAACAGATATTGCATTAATTAACTTTGTATCAAGAGACCCTGAAGCGGAAGTAATAGGATACTTTAACTTCCCTCCTTGTAAACATAATGATGAACAATACGAAATTTTCAATGACAATGGGGAGTTAAAAGTGAAATACGACGGCTTGGAGATTCAATTAGATAAACATTTATCGGTTTATGACAAATGGAAAGTAACCGAAGTTGGACTATTAAATAACTGGAAAATCGAACCGTCACATGCAGTTGTTCAAGTAATTAAATGGGATAAAATCTTTCAATAATTTCTATAATATAAGGAGCGGATTAATATGAAGATATCAAATTTAGTCGGTCACGGTTTAGAAATTGATAATTCTACAATTTTAAACGTTTGGGAGTACGAGGAAGCAGAAGCTATTGAATCAATCGTATCTGATAATATAGACCATGTAACATATAATAATAGTGATAACAGTTTATATATGAATAATAATTACATTCCCCTATCAGTCAAACCGCCTCCATCTATAAAAGTTAATTATCAATTAGTATCTATCAAAGCACATACTTATTATTACAATACTTAAAGGAGTTTTAAAATGGCAGATGTTTCAGCTCTGTTAGTTTTTATTAACAAAGACTTAGACGCTCATGAAGTTGGATATTTACAGGTTAAGAGAGGTAAACAATACGAAGTCTTTTTTGAACAATTTAATGAACAAAAAGGCAATTTTAAAGTCAGAAAAAATAAAAAGAATGTTGATTTAAGAAATTATTTAAACGAAGCGGAACTGATAGAAATTCAAGATAAATTCAACCAAAAGCACTGGAAAAATGGCGTTATTTACAATGAGGTTATATTAAAAAATTGGAAGTAAAGGGAGTGTTTAATATGAATCGCATGGTAGGTATCAGAATTAATGACAATAAAAATACAGGGTTTGTTGGAGTGATGAAGTATGTAACAGGTGATGTGAATGATACCACATTCTTTGTTAAACGAAATGGCAATGAAGCATTAACGCAAAGGTACTTTGTTAAAGTGGGTAAAGAAAACGTTAATCTACATGATTATGTAGAATATAATGAATTAGAAAGATTAGAAAACATGTATCTAAATCAAATAAATCTTCATAGTAATGGGTTTATCACTTTACACTTAAAGAACTGGTATGAACAAGTAGCTTAATATCAAAGTGTAGAAAGGTTGAAATAATGACAAAAACAGTAGCAACTAAAGAAGCGGAACAATTTTTATATGATTATTTTGTAAAAGATAAAATAGGTGTTTATGGTTGTCATGAAGTTACTATTGGAGTTAAACCATTGAAAAAAGGCAGGGAAATTGTTGATTATTTAACCTATGACACTAAAAATATTTTTAGAGCTTATGAGATTAAAGTATCAAAAGAAGACTTAAAAAGAAGAAGTACATTATCGTTTGTGGGTCATTATAATTATATTGTACTTCCAAGAGAACTATATAATGAAGTTCAGCATACAGACTTAGAACCTTTACTGAAATCAGGTAATGTTGGTGTAGTGATTATCGGTGAAGGTGTGATTAAAAAGTCAGGAAGAAAAACTTTGGCAATGAGCGATAATATTGAGTTGTTAGAAAGTATGATGCGTTCATTGCATAGAGAAAAAGATAAATTACAAAAATACAAAGGGTGATTAAAATGGCTATTTTGACACAGGAACAACAAGAGCAAATCACTAAAGCAGAAGCGAAGTCAGAGGAGAAAGAAAACTATATTACATGGATTAATATATGCGTTGGATTGTCAGATAACGAAGCAAAACAATTGAGAAGTATGGATCTGAGAGGCGTTAGAATTAAATATAAAATGGCATTGAAAGAAAAGACGGATGAAATGTTAAAGAAAAAGCAAGGAAAATAGAGAAGATATACAAATCAAAGAAGCGGAGAATTTAATGATGTATGAAATACAATCAAAACAATTACTTAAAAAAGGAAAAGCATTAAAACGAATGAGTGAAGGATCTCCTATATATCGATTTTATTCAGCTGAATCAGGTTATATCTTACCCAATCATGAAGCGGAATTGATTTCAGGTTTAGTTGTGAATATACCATCTAAATACAAAGGCGTTGTTAAATCTTGCATAGATATTGAAAAAGGGCGTCATCTTCAAATTGAATCATTTGAAATCCAAAGCTTTCAATCACAACCATTATGTTTAAAAGTTAAAAATATTAGTGACTCCCCTATCGAAATAAAACTAGGTGAAGCCATTGGTACGTTAACTATTCAATTAAAATGATTAGATAAAGTAAATAAAATAGTTTTAGTGAGGAAGTAAGGAGGTTATTTTTAATGAAAAAGTGGTTAAGTGGTGATAGTAATATATATGAAATGAGAATGACAGACCACTATTTAATCGTAGATATTGTAAATTTGAAAAATAGAGATAAATCATTAGATTACTATTATATCGATCAAGTAAAAATTCCTATCAATTACATTGATTCATCACATTACGATTTAGTATTAGAACAATTACAAACAAATGATTTAAAGCATGTAGGTTATAGTTATCAGCCTAATGTTTATCAGTTGAAGAAACCATTTAAAACAATGTATCATACTCAAGTTAAAGGAACACTTACTATACTCGTGAATAGAAGAATAGAAACGTTGCAATCATAAAAAAAGAAGCGATATTAATTCGCTTCGTCTATATTAGATGTACTTATAAGTGTATCTTATTTAATATCTTTAATATTATACAAAGGTATATCTAAGGTCTCGTTTCCATCTTGATTTGATAAAATAAGTTTTTGTTTTAGCGTGTCTATTTCTTTAATATAAGCGGTATGTTGATAAAAATAACCATTCTTCCAATATTCAACATTAGCAAACTCATTATTGTAAATCTTAAGTTGAATCGTATTATTCATCATTTCAAGCTGATCTTCTGATAAAATGGGAGCGTCTACTTGATTTTGACTTTCAATATGTTTTTGTAGCATCTCGTATTGAGCTGGGAGACTGGCAAATGGCATCCATTTATTTTTGCCTCTTCCCTTTGGTATTCTAGGATTTAAGAATTGTCTAGGTATTTTTCTATAATCAGTTTCATTTTTGTATTCTTTAGGAATCATTATTAGCACCTCTTGTATATAGTAGAACGTATGTTCCTTTTAGTCAAATATAATATGAAAAAGGATTTATTATGAAATCACGTATTGGTTTAATTGTTTATATCGTTTTAGGAACACTATATTGTCATTTAGATAGAAAAATAGATAGGAAAATAAAACATTATCAACGTATATATAGATAATTTTAACTCCCTATAGCATTGTAGTTATAGGGAGTTAATTTAAAGATGTATGATTCTTGAATACATGAGTATACGCATGTATAATGATATGTATAGCTAATGATAAAGGATGATATCAGTGAAAAAAATTTATATTCATAATATTGATGATTATATAGTGGTAGATAATGAAGATTTCGATAGGATAAATCAATATCATTGGTATCTTGATACTAGTTACGCTTCGCCAAGAGTACTAACTAATATCAACAGAAAGAAAATAGCACTCCCCTACTTTATTACGAGAAAGTTTAATGCGTATCAAAAAGATAAGAATCTAGACTTTCGAAAATCAAATATTGGTATAGATGAACATAAATACCGATACAGAAAACCTCAAAAAAATGCTACAAGTAAGTTTAAAGGTGTAAGACTTATGAAAATGAACTCAGGAAACTATACTTGGATTAGTTCAATATCTACTGGCTATAAGAGAATACATTTAGGCAGTTTTGAAACAGAAATAGAGGCTGCTAAAGCTTATAATCACGCTGTGAAAGAATATTGGAATGGAAACGGATATATGAATGATATACATGGAGAAGCGGAGGAATAAAAAATGAAAAAAGTAGTACAAAGGTTGTTAGATGGAGAAGAGTCCGCATACTCAATAAGTAAGGAAACAGGAGTATACAGTAGTGTGATTCAACGGTTGAGATTAGGAGAACAAACTATAGAATCATGCAAATTCGATAATATAGAACGTTTATATCAGTATCAACTAAATAAAGAAATGACAATACCACTTAACCTTGATAGATATAGTGATTATAGAAAAAATGTAAAAGCTATAAAAAATAGTGATGATTTAGAATTTAAGTATAGAACGTTAATGAGAAATAATGGCAATATTGTCATGTCTTTGAAAAGCGTATTTAGTGCTATTGGAATAGAGAAAAATTCAAAAGCCATCGAAGATCGTTTGCTATATAAGATTGCGGATTTATTGATATTAGACGAAGGTCATGAAATTCAAACAATAGATGAATATAAAGATATATTTTACTACACAACAGAAAGCAGAACATTAACTCAAGAAAAGTCAATATATGTAAGTGCAATAGAAATCAATGAAACAAACGATATAAACAGTAGTAATATCTTAATAGGTGCTATGAGTAAAGGGGCTATGAAAAATTGTGATACCCAAATTTCTTCAGTGAAAGTAGATGCATTTAACGATGTACGATTTTATTTGTTGATTGAAAGTGAATCTTTTGAAAATGTGTTAATGATAAAAAACGAGATAGGCAAAGAAGGCGTAAAATCGGCAAAAGATCTACAAGACATCATAGACCGTACGTAACCCCAGTCCCCCAACCTACAAAAAGGTCGGGGGGATTTTTTGTGGCCATCCTTATAAACAAAGCCCCATAATTCAATACATATTGATGCTGCTTAAAGTCTCACATGATCAGTAATAGGATATAACCAAAGCTGCTTCATGCCGTATTAACACCTTATGTACATCCGCTTTATAATCCAAAAGAAAATGTGTACGTTGTGTACAAAATAAGGTCTATCTATTTACAAATAGTATAAAAAGACGTATAATAAAATTAACAAGTTGTTAGAGAGGTGATGTGGAAATGGACGTTTATATAATGTTGCTATGTTTATTCTTGTTAGGCGTTTTAATGGTCGTTGTCGTATTGATGAACAAAAAGAAGAATAAAGGTGAATTCGATGATGTTTTATTCATAGGTATGGGTTTGATTGTATGTACTGTATTGTTAGCCGCTCTATCATACGGCATGTCGATATAGTAATCACATAATACAAAGACATATATATTGAATCAAAACAAATCATATTAAAATACTTATCCCAATGAGGAGGCTAAACATGGATACGTTCATCACTATTACGATTGGTGTGTTGATTTATATGATCATCAGAACAGGTTGGGAGTTTATCATGGGTGATAGAAGTGCAGCCGTATTTATACTAACAAGTACATTTATTATTGGTGGTTTAATTGCGATCGTATTATTAAGTATTAATATTTTAGGATTAAGCTAAGTAGAAGAAATATAGAGAAGCGGATAATAGAAAGGACTAGGAGGCATCGATAAACATGGTAATATTTGTTTTTATTCTTATCCTAGGTGTTGCGATAATAGGTGTATTAGATATGTTATATGATATTTCAGGAAGAGATGAAGCAGCAGTAAAAAAAGTAGTATCAGATATAGGTGTTGAAATTTTACTTTGGTCTATTTATATTTTGATAAGCGTATCGGTGTTAGTTATTTATTTACTAAGTTGAGAAATAATAAGGAGGCATAGATATGGATAGAGGTTTAGGTTGTATTATGTCAGGCTTTATGCTAATTTTTGCGGTTTTATTTTCATGTTTTATTTTATTCGGAGATAAAATCATTGATGAAGATAAAGGTTTTGACAAAGACTTCTCTGATTATAAAAAGGACACAAGTATCATTCAGGGGAATGTGATTGATACTAAAAAAGAAAATAGATTTCTTAGACCAGCAACATATAGATTAATTATTAAAACTAGCAAAGACCAAAGCCAATTAGTTCAAGTCGATAAAGATTTATATAGAAACTATCAAAAGGGGTCTGAAGTAAAATTTAGAATAGATAAAACAAATGATAATTATGCTCTATTAGACTTAAAAGAGCATAAAGATGTTAAGACTAAAAAGCACTATAATAGATATTACGAAAAACATCATGATTTCTTAGAAAACTTGCTTCACTCAGAAAAATAAAAGTAGTATAACCATTTTTTTATATTATAAGGAGAGATAGAATGTATAAACCGTATATGGACATTGGAGCTATACCTAATCAATCAGACGTTGTATTTGTTATCACTTTTGAAGCATTGCCGCTTGATGATTTAGTATATCCTGAAGTGGTCACTGTATTTAAAGACTTTGATTCAGTAGAACAACATTTAAAATCGCATCACGTTATACGTGTTGGGGATTTATTAACATCTGATCAAGATGCTGAAACCAAAGATATTAAGTATATTGAAAATATATATGAGATAACTGTATTTGATGTTATTACTGGTAAGGAGATCGAGGTGTGAAAGGAAAGTAGATATGAAGATACAAATCAAAGGATTACAAGCCCCCTATACACCACAAGAAGCGGTCATCAAACAAATTCAAAAAACTCAAGGCGGATATCGATATATTTATCGAATTGCCATTTATATGATGGCGTTAAGTATGGCTTGTGTTTTATTTAAAATGATGCCGAGCAATCAAGTGGTTTTATCAACGATTATAATTGTTTTTAATTTAGTCACTTTAGTCATGTTGATAACTATGAATGAGCAATTAAGAACGATATTACAAATCGATTTAGAACGTATAGGACGTCAGGAAGAAGCGAAGCAGATTAAAATTGGTTATACGCATATTGATAAAGTCATTATCGCATTCGCTGTAATACAAGTAGTATTACAGATTATACAAATATTGCTATAGAGAATCGTGTACTGTGTGTACGTTCTGAATTATAAAAAAATGAGTCTGACAAACACCCAAATATTAAAGAAATAAAATAAACGAGTGATAAAGGAGAGAGAACATATGAATACAGTCATGTTATATATAGGTTTATTCATTCTAATACCATCACTGATGTATATTACTATTTATCATATGGTCAATGCAGCTGTTTTATATCAAAAGATTAAAAACCAAACAAGTACTGAAACAAATATCAAAGATGTAAAATCAAATCAATACAACGTGCCACAAGATCTATTAAAACGACAATCTCAACTTAAAGATAATTTACCAATAGCACAACTAGTGTTTATAATGGGATTGTTTATGGTCGGTCTTCCTTTATTGTATCAATGGTGGCAATTTTTAAAAGATATGATGACGACATAAAGCAGTAGGAAGACACAACATGAAAAGTTTAAATAGATACTACTATATATTAGTAGATAATGAAGAATTTAAGCGATTTAATTTTTATGCGGGGGACATTTAAATGCCTATTAATAAAAATCTATCAAGTATACTGAATATTATTATGATAGTTTTATTGGGGATTATATGTTTTGATATATGTATTTATTTAAGGTTTATAGGAAAGGCCTATAAAAATATTTATACCTCTTTGACAATGATTGTAATTTCAGTAGTAATTTATACTCATTTCAAAAACTATGTAAAGAGAAAAGAAGTTATTAAAAGTAAATATTTAAACCCTAAAAAAATGAATTGGAAATTAAAGGTAATCATAATTTATTTAGGACTTATTTTTAAGAATACATTAAGCCAACCATTTCCAAATGAAAGCGCGAATCAAAAGAGAGTTGAAGAAAGTCAAAAAGGTATGGATATCTATACTGCATTAATAGATGGTGCGATAAGTCCAAGTATTATAGAAGAAATATGTTTTAGAGGAATACTGTTTATTATAATTTTAGCAAGCTCAAGTTATTTATTTAACTCTAGTAAAAAGAGGTTCGATTGGATAGGATTAATTACCTTCTTTGTATTTTCTTCCATGTTCTTTGGCTTTGTACATGTAGCAAAGAGTTATGATATTCAAAATATTGGTGGATATGTAATAAGCGGCGCTGTATTCTCCCTTATCTTTTTATTAACAAGAGATTTAAAAGTCCCTATTATATTACATGCTTTAGGTAATGCTCTTAGTATTTTAGCGAGGCATGACATGCAGTATGTTAATTATATATTAATATTTACTTTATTAATGACATGTTTATATAGCATGTTGAGACTATATAAAAAGATAGAAGCTTATGGAAGTTATATTGAATATAGAATAACGAAAAAATATTACGAGAAAAAACTGAGAAAAGATACTGAGATACATTAATACACATGGATTTACCATGACAATAGAGGTGATAATATGAATAATTTAAAACTAACTACAAGCTATAACGAAGAAAATAAAATGAATGGTTATATCATATTCATACAAGCTTATACACAAAAATACAGATTTATGACTTTGAATATAAAAGAATATATAGAGGTAGCCATAAGTGATTTATTGATGTTTTTATTAGAAGACATAGATGAGGCTGCGTTAACAAGGAAAAATACACTAGAAAATGAAGCCATGATAACTTACAGTGATGATGAATTTGAAAATATTTTATTTAATAGCAAAAGACTCAACGAGCTTACATCGTTTGAATCTCTAAAAACCTATTTGACGACAAGTTTCTGCAAAAATGAAACTGTTGAAGATATCAAAAGATTTTTAATCTTCTATAATGCAGTTGCAGATGAAGCGGTAAAAAAAGGATATTATGTGCATTATAGGGATTTGTACATTAAGTTAATTGAACTTCCTAAAGAATTAGATATTGTAATGAGACCACGAGAAGAACTTGAAGCTTTGAGAAAAGAGAAACAACGAGATTTAATGTTTAATATCACTGCTAAATATTAATATACACAGGAAGTGAAGTCAGTATGTATAATCCATTGTTAATCAAGAATGATTTATTAAATATAGGCAACTTAAAATTACAGACACCTCCATTAAGACGATTTTGTAATCAAACAGGTTATAACGTAACAGAACATTATCGAGTGTTCAACAAACAACACGAATTAAATATCATGTTAGGCTTTAAACAAGGACAATCAAATATGATTATTACAACCACTGATTATGATCACTATTATATTGAACCATTTAAATATAATACATTAGCCTATTTAGTTAGGAAGTTGAATACCACAGGGATAACCGAATTAAAAGCAGTACTCAATGATACAAGTAACTCAACAGATAATATTATAAATAAGATGAATAATACAGACTTAAAAAATGAAATGCATATTTACTTAAACAATATGAAGTTACAAGTACTAGCTTTAACATCAATGGTATGTATGTTAGCTATATATGTATCTTCAGTAATCATAAATAATATGTAGGTATCCTAAACTAACTGTTATTAATAGAAATCAATATAAGTTAAAAATAGAAGCGGTTAAAGGCTTATATTGGTTGAATGTGCAATTCAAACCACTTATACTAGTCTATGAAAAATACGAAGTAGTTTGTACATGTGTAACTATGACGCCATTTTAAAGTTGTAGTTACCTTTTTTATACAGTATACGTGTACGTTGTGTACAAAATAATAGCCGTCTATTTACAAGAAGTATAAAAATGATGCTACATCTATTTTCAAACCTATTGAAACAAATGCAGTTAATAAGCGTTTAGATATATATTTTAGAAGTATTGAAACGGCTAAAAGCCATATTGATAATTATTTAGAAAATAAA
>Ga0114955_1000128_pt1 | contig 59861 bp, 71 predicted proteins | sample Porto_5metaG_FD_87302 | JGI IMG/M metagenome (GOLD analysis project Ga0114955, IMG submission 87302) | Marine algal microbial communities from Porto, Portugal - Porto_5 metaG | ecosystem: Host-associated > Algae > Red algae > Unclassified | place: Portugal: Porto | collected 2015-02-02 | reverse complement strand
TTTTTACCACTTTATTATATTGATAATTAGCAAATGAAAATTAAAGTTTAAGTTAAATTATTTTTATAGTTGAAAGAAAAATAAATAAACAAGAATTTTGGTTATGAAAAATATAATAGTTTAAAACATTTAATGCTGAAATACTTTATAATTCGCTATATCAAGTATTTTAAATGACAATCTATAGTAGCATAAGGTTTTGAAAAGTTATAATCTATCAAAGATATTTAATTCTTTATTATTTGCATCAAAAGAAATATATAAATCATCATCGAATACTTCTGAATTATTATTTTGAATGTCTAGTTCAGCTAGTATTTTAAAACTTCCATTGTTTTGTGGTTCAACTATTGAAATTTCATTAGCATTACGTTGTATAGCAAAGTGACGATTTGAATGATTATTGATTTTCCAATCTTCCATAATTAATAATCCTCCCAAGCGCTAAATACATTCATGCCTATATAAGGGGAATGTTTTAAGGTATTGCTCATCATTTCTAACCAAAGCTTTTTTCAATTTCTGTAAATGCTTTAGTAGTTAATTTAATATGATTAACTTTGTCATCTTCAATATCACCGTTAATATAATCATTATTAATCAGTACTTTCAAATTTTCTAAAAAGTCATCGTACTCACGATCACAAAAATAGTCATCTTGTGTAGTAACAGAATCTTTGAAATCATTCGCTTCTTGTTCTGATTGACCTTCATTAGATCTTTCCATATATAATTTGTAAAATTTAGCAACGGTATATTTTTGTTCTTTAGTTAATTCGTCCATCTTACTTTCCTCCCTAATTCACATTACATATGTATTACCCTTTATTTTTAAATTGCAAAACAATTTATTAGAGTAATTACTGACAAAACTATGACTTTTGAGTATTTTTCACACCTTCTTGTACAGCTTTAGCAAATTTATAGAATGTTTTCGTATAATTATCTGGATTTGAGCGGATTTTTTGATTAAATTGGCGTCCTTTAAAAAATTGTTTTCTCAATCGCGTAGTTAGTTCCAACTGCACCCCTGAGTCGCTTTCGTTATCATTAACAAAGTTTTTTGATGATTTAGCATCAATTTCTGTTGGGCTTTCTTTAACGGAAAAGCCTTTTCGACGTAGCGATTTAGCAATTGATATTGACATTTTTTTATCTTTACCTCCGACAAAGACAATAGGATCATCACCTGAAAAACCATGAATTGAAATAGTTTTTTTCGTTGTTTTAAGCATATTACGCAACTTTGGTTCATCGTAATTGGTAGATGTAATGTGAAGTTGATCATTGTTTTTGGAGCGTAAACCTTCAAAAGTGTAAAAATCATATTTTCCAATATTTGAAATACGTCGAGCAAGTTCAGTCGTGCCAGGTTCAATACCTCCGCCATGAATTGCTGTTACTAAAATATCATGGTGATTACGATTTTTTGTAATAACACGCCAATCTTTATTTTCTTTGGTATTTGTTTTAAGTTCTTGAAAATTATTATATCGGTCATTTGAATGATTCATATTTTTTCTTATATTATAAAAAATTAAAGCCACAATGATGATGGCGATAACAATTAATAGAATTGAAAAATAATATAATTTTGTATACAGACTTGTATGCTTTTTCATATATTCTCCTAAAAGTTTTTTTATCTATAAATCATATCAATTTATTAATACTATCAACAAGCATTTCCCTTTTATTTAGTATATTAATTTAAAATATTATAAGTAATAAATGAAAAGTTTTGGTTAGATTGAAAAGATGAGTATAAATAAAAAAGTAGAAAATCACTTTAAATATTACAAATTAACAATTCCTTAATATTACTTTGGTAAAATGTAATTAAAGGGATGTGATGATATGGATAAAGAATTATTAAGAAAATATTTAAATGACGATGGTTTTAAAGCAGTAGGGGTAATTTTTGGGAATAAACGTATTATTTTAGAAAGTGATATCCATGTTGATTATGAACACGAAGTTATTATTTATCCTATGAAAAATAGCACAAGAATCATTCCGTTTAATGCGATTAGTTACCTTGATCTATTAGATAAGAACGATCAGTACATCAATTATTTTAAAGAAGTATAATTAAATTTAAAAAACGCCTTACTATTCATATTAAATATGACTTATATGAAGTAGGGCGTTTAATAAGTTTTGACAAGTTTTAAACGATATTCATTTGTGAAATTATCTTTCAATGCATAAGGTGAAATAATATATAATCCATGGTCGCTTACAGCATTTTTGCTTACGCCTTCCTTATATGCTTGGTAGATAATTTTAGTACAGTATGTAAATCGTTTACTTTTTAAGTTTAAAGTCACTAAATATCTATTGTCTGTATTTTCATAGTTTTCTTTTGTCCACTGTGCGGCCTTTTTACCAGCTCCTGGTTTTACGCAGCGATAAATTTTAATCCAGTCATCTTGGCCTTCTCCAAATCGTGATTTGAATGATTCAAATGATTCTGTGATTGGTTTATCACCAGGTCCTTCAATTTGTAAAACAGTATTATGATCAATGGCAATACTAGAATGACCAAAAAAACCATATAAAACTGGTCCTTTCGTAATAATGATATCTCCAGGTTGTAATTGGAAATCTTTATTAGATGCTGAATATGTATGTTCCTGTGACTCTGCGTTTAAATGGTTGGGAGGGAATATACAAGTACTTATCATAAAGAACATAATAGTTATTAATATGTATAATAAAATTTTACGCAATTATCAAAAACTCCTTTAAATAATGTAAGAAGCATAAATATAAGTATTAAAATAAAACGTTCAGCTACTAAAGCAACTGAACGTATTTGTGATGTGTTACAAACCGAATATTAATGTATAAATTAACATGGCTAAACCAAATATAAAGAATACAATTGTGAAGCCAAGATAAGATTCTTTTTTAGATTCTTTTTTAGTTTTAAGCATAGTAACAAGAACGATTGTACCTGCAATTAAAAATATAATTGATAACCAAAAAAGAATAGTGAAATGTAAGCTCATTTTTTAACCTCCCATCTTTTAAAGAAAATCGTAAAAAATTGGATAAATGTAATATAGGGTAAGAATGATATTAATAAAAAAGAGAATTTCACTTAATAAATCCTTATTAGAAATAGCTATAAATAAGCTTATAATAATAATCAAACCACATACTATTAATCCGGGCACTAACCATAAGGTGTCATCTAGGTTGGTGTTATTTGTAATGACGATATTAAAAATTACAAACAATATCGTTAATAAAATATTAATTACGTGTAGAAAATATAATTTCATAGGTGATTCACCTCTGGAAAATGCTTCTTTAGTAAAAAAATCCTTATGTATATCATATCATTTATTATCACTTGGTAAATAATTAAATAGAAGTATATAGCTATAAATTGTGAATAAAAAGAAACGACATTTTAAGCGAACATCCCATTTTTTGAATAAGTAAATAAAATTGTGAATAAATTTAAAAAAATACAATAAAAATGTGCAAAATTTACACTTTGCACATTTACAATCTCGAGTTTTCTGATAAGATTAATTACAACTTAAATAAAGATAAAATATAAGGGGAATATTGTGATGACATTTTATGATTTTATAATAGGTTTTATAAATGACGATACACCGTTTGGAAATTTAGCTAATTACATCAATAAAGATCATAAATTCCCAAAAAATGAAAAGAATAAGTTTGTAATTCGTACTTATGTTTTATCGAATTATGATGATTCTCAACTCATTGAAAGTGCCAATAGAGCCATTAGTTTATATCAACTAACTTAGTTAGTACCAATTTTGTTGATTCAACGCATACCATACATCTTTTGTTCTAAAATTAATATCATTATTTTTAACACTAAATGGCTTTATAATATCTTTGTCTAACCAAGTATTGATTAACTCATTTGGTACGCCATCTAATAACATATCGCTTTTACTTACAACAAAGCATTCCCATTCAAGTGTTACATTATTCGGATTCACATAACTGTGATCATGAGATTCCATATTGATTAACACTCCTTTAACAAATGTAAACTTAGTGTTAAGTTATACCCACTAAGACAATATATTAATCATCTGTTTATATTATTTTTCATTGATTTGTTGATTTACTATTACTATGTCTAATGATTTAATGTTAGTTATGAGCTTTATATAAGTAATAGAGGTGGAAATATGGCAAAAACTTTATATTTAATGAGACACGGACAAACAGTTTTTAATTTAAAAGGCAAAATTCAGGGCGCTAGTGATTCGCCTTTAACATTATTAGGTGTAGAACAAGCAAAAGCCGCAGCTCGATATTTTGAACATAATCAAATTGAATTTGATAGTTTGTTTTCTTCTTCTCAAGAAAGAGCGTGTGATACTCTAGAAAATGCAGTACCAAACCATCAAAATAGATATATTCGCTCAAAAGGATTAAAAGAGTGGCGTTTTGGTTTGTTTGAAGGCGAAAGTATTGAATTACTTAAACAAATTAAACAACCTAAAACGCTTTACGGTGATTATGTTGTACCTTTTGGGGGAGAATCACGTGAAGATGTAGAAAATAGAATGGTAGAAACATTAACTGATATTATGGAAAATTATAGTCGTCATACAACACTAGCTGTAAGCCATGGAAGTACAATTGGTTTATTTATTAGATACTGCTTAGGCTATGAAGAGGGTAGTACATTTAATATTGGAAATTGTAATATACTAAAATTTAGTTACGACAAAGGGAAATTTACTTTCATAGAATTAATTGACCCTATGTAAAAGAAAGCTCAACCTTGCTATAAATACAAGGTTGAGCTTTTATCATTATATTAGCTTTATCGTTAAATTGAATTAGAGGTCAGATGTTAATGAAATATATAAAATTACTTTGGATGTAATCTTAATCCATTTTTTGTCTAACTTAAATATGATAATAACTTAATTTTTTAAATTATAAGTTAACCAATGTTCATCAAAATAATCTTCACCGATTTTAGTAGCATTTTTCTCGAAACCTAGATTTTCAAAACCTAGAGAAGTGAAGAATACTTTTGCACTAATATTATTTGAAGTGACAGAAGTGAGAATGGTTTCTAAATCTTTCTGGCTAGCAATTTCAATAATATAATTGATTAATTCACGATTTATCACTTCATCATTATCTTTAACAAAGTTATTGTTGATGACAGCTTTATGTTGTTTACCTACTTGTCTCATTTGACTTAAGGTTGCAGTAGCTACTAGAACGTCATTTTCAAAGGCACCATATACATTGATGAAAGGGAATTCGGAAGATAAAAGTTTTGTCAAAATGTCATCAGAAACGTGGTCTAAATAATAACGATCCCACGAATAAGTATGATGTTCCCCTGATAATAGTGATTTGTAAATTTCTAAATCATCTAGAGTTAATAAACGGATGTTGTTCATAGTGACCTCCTAATTCAAATCATTAATTGTGTGTCGTTGCTGGGTAAATACATATTAAAATATTTAATAAAAATAATCAATGATTATTTAAGAATAAGCAAAAACGTTTTTGAAAAAATAGTTAAAATATATATTTAATTGTATGTATATAATAACTCTTCATATACATTATAACAGAAACTCGATTTTAAAGGTCGGAAATATGAGGTAATTATGTGAACAAAAAAAGAGACCCATTCAATAGAGAATGGGTCATATAAATATATAATATTGTATTTATAACTTAGTCAACAACTTCAACATTTAATTTAACATCAATGTTTCCTCTAGTTGCTTTAGAGTATGGACAGAAGTCATGTGCATCTTGTAAATATTTTTCAGCGTCTTCTTGAGATAATACATTTTTCACTTTAGCATCGATATCTACGCTTAATTTTGGACTTTCAGCGTCTGGATCATCTTCAAGACGTACTGTTAAAGTTACTTCTGGTTCAGCATCTCTAACTTTGTTTTGTTTTAAAATTAAATCAAATGCACCATTAAAACATGAAGCATATCCTGCTGCGAATAATTGTTCAGGATTAGTAGCATTTCCGTCCGCTTGTTGTGGTGGTAATACATCTACATTGATTGCTTTATCGTCAGTTTGAACGTGTCCTTTACGTCCACCTACGTTTGTCGCTTTAGTTTCATATTGAACTGCCATAATTATTACCTCCTAATTAATCATATATATAAAGTGTACCCGTAAATTTTTAGTTCAATCATTCATAATAATTTTTTGGCTATTGATTCAATAAAGGCGATTGATAGTAATGTATATTTTAGTTTAAAATAAAAGAAAATATACACGTATATAGTTCAAAAAGAGACAGGAAAGAGGGATAGTATGTCAAATGTAAATATAGCTGTTACGATTGCACCTGAAAACACGATAGCAGATGATTTATTTAAAGACATAGAGTTCTATCAAGATAGTATTGATATTATAGAGCTTAGAGTAGATCAGTGGGATAAATTAGATAGGCTCAATCAAGTCATTGAAGAATTAAATCAGTTAACGTTTGATTTTAAAATTTTAATTACATTTCGATCTGCTTCTCAAGGTGGTAAACGTAATGTGAATGAATCCGAATATCTGAATGTGATAGAACTTCTAATTAATACAGACGGATATAATATGTTAGATATTGAATGGGATGAGCAAAAGAATAAAGATGATTATTTAAATTTAATCAATTTAGCTCAACAAAAAGGATTAGAAGTAGTATTATCACATCACAATTTTGATGAAACACCTACGTTTGAAGAAATGAAATTCACTTATTATAAAATGAGTCAATTTAACTCGAATTATATAAAGCTAGCAGTTATGCCCCATGATATAAAAGATGTATTGCATTTATTAGAAGCAATGAATGAATCAGCTAATTCATTAAATCAAAAAGTGATTGGAATTTCGATGTCTAAAATAGGGGTCATTAGTCGCACGGCACAAGGTGTTTTTGGTGGTGTAGTATCTTATGGATGTTTAGGTGAACCCCAAGCACCTGGTCAAATTCATGTCGAAGAATTAAAAAAGCAAATTGACTTTTATGAGAAATGATTAGAAGGTTTGAACAATAGTAGATTGTGTCTTATAATTGATAAAGATTATCAACGAATAATAAAGGGAGCGATAGGATTGGAACTACAAGAAGCAATCTCGAATAGAAGAAGTGTTAAAAAGTTTAAGCACGATATGACAATTGATGATAAAGCTTTATATGAAGCTATTGAAAAAGCTACAGATGCTCCTAACCATGGCATGAGAGAACCATGGAGAGTTGTCCATGTTGCTAAAGATAGATTAGGAAATATGAGCGAAGATATTACACGATTTGCTTTTCCAGATAGTCCTGAAAAGCGAGCAGATCATTATGATAAAGTTACTAAACTAGGTGGCATGTTAGTATTAGTTTTAAAAGCTGATCCAAGACAACGTCAAAATAGAGAAAATTACTTTGCATTTGGCGCATTCGCGCAAAATTTAATGTTGTTATTATATGAAGCAGGTATAGGTTCATGTTGGAAATCTCCAGCATATATTTTTGAACCTAAAATACGAAAAGCTTTAAACATTGAAGATGATGAAATTTTAGCAGGTTTCTTATATTTAACTGATTTAGAAGAGCCAATGACAAAAGCCAAACGTAAGAATAGACATCTTATCTCAGAATACTAAATAATTAATCACAAAATGATAGATATTAAATAAGGTCGAGGTAACAAATAAGAAATAAGCCATTGAATGGTACTCAAATTTCTTTACTTGTATCTCGACCTTTTAATATTATTTGCTAAATGTTTCGTCTAAAAATGATTCAACTTGTTCTGGTGATTTAGCATTAGCTGAATGTAAATGTGCTAATTTATCACCATTTTTAAATACTAAAATACTTGGAATTCCCATTACGTCATTTTCAGCAGTAACGTCTTCTAATTCATCACGGTTAACTGTATACCAATCATAATCTTTATATTTTTCGACGATTGGGTCAATCCACATATCCATAGCTTTACAATCTGGACACCAACCAGCTTCGAATTTAACGATGACAGGTTTGTCATTTTGAACTGTGTTATTAAATTGTTCTGTAGTATTAATACTTTCCATTACAAAAGCCCCTTTTCATTTAATTAGTAAATTTATTATAACGGATGAAATTTCTTAAATAAAAAAATAAGCTTAAAAAGTAGAGCGTTTTATAAAATAACATGATATATTTGTGATAAGAGACAAAGGAGGCAAAACTCTATGATTAAATTTTATCAATATGCAAATTGTACTACTTGTAAAAAAGCAGCAAAATTCTTAGATGAGTATGGTGTTAGTTATGAACCAATCGATATCGTTCAACATACACCTACAAAAAACGAGTTTAAAGAAATTGTTGAAAAAACAGGTGTTGATACTAAAAAATTATTTAATACACATGGTGCTAAATACCGTGAATTAGATTTAAAAAATAAATTAGACGACCTAACAGATGATGAACGTTTTGAATTACTTTCATCAGACGGTATGTTAGTTAAACGTCCATTAGCTATATCTGGAAATAAAATCACATTAGGTTTTAAAGAAGAAGAATATAAAAACACTTGGTTGTAACACTTTTTTGAAGTTTATAGAAAGTGAACATTCATAATTATCAAAGACTAAAAAATATTAATTACATATTTAAAGCCGAATTTTAAAAGGTTTAAAATTTTTATATAATAGTTGATTGATAATAGTGGGTATGGCATCATTAAAATGTACTTAAAAATTAGGAGGGGATTTATCGTGGCAGTACCAAACGAATTTAAATACTCTAAAGAACATGAATGGGTTAAAGTTGAAGGAAACGTTGCAACAATCGGTATTACTGAATATGCACAAAATGAATTAGGCGATATCGTATTCGTTGAATTACCTGAAACTGATGATGAATTAAATGAAGGCGACACTTTCGGTAGTGTTGAATCTGTAAAAACTGTATCTGAATTATACGCTCCAATTAATGGTAAAGTATTAGAAGTAAATGAAGAATTAGAAGACAGTCCTGAATTTGTAAATGAATCACCATACGAAAAAGCATGGATGGTTAAAGTTGAAATCAGCGACGAAAGTCAACTTGATGAATTATTATCAGCAGACCAATACTCAGAAATGATTGGTGAATAATAACAATGAACTCCTCGATCTCGTATCAAGGAGTTTTTTTAGTTCCACTTCTAATTTTCAATTAGATTAGTGGAACTTATGCACTAGCAAAAGCTAGGGCGATCCGCAATCCACTTCTAATTTTCAATTAGATTAGTGGAACTTATGCACTAGCAAAAGCTAGTGCGAACCGAAAAAAGAAAAATCTTTAGATTTTAGAAGCACTTATGCACTAGAGAAAACTAGTGCTACCCAACAATGATTGGTATCTATGCCTATAAATTAAAACTTGAAATAAAGTAAAAGTGTTACTTAATTAAAAACTAATAACACAGTAATACATAAAGTTAGTTTTAATTATGTAAGGAAAATATTAAGAAAAATTAAAGTTTAATGATATATGTTTGATAAATAACACTACAGTGGAAATATATAGTGATAGCTAATTATTGATTTTTCAAAGGGTGAATCATTATGACTATTGTGAATAAGGTAATTATTGTTGAAGGTAAATCAGATAAGAAAAGATTACAACAAGTCATTGCAGAACCAGTTAACATTATTTGTACGCATGGTACAATGAGTATTGATAAAATTGATGATATGATAGAGTCACTTTATGGCAAGCAAGTTTTCGTTTTAGCCGATTCCGATGATGAAGGTGATCGTATTAGAAAATGGTTTAAGCGATACTTGAGTGAGTGTGAACATATATTTGTAGATAAAACCTATTGTGAAGTAGCTAATTGTCCTAAAAATTATTTAGCAAATGTACTTACTAAACATGGTTTTAACTGTAAAAAAGAAAAGCCCCTCATGTCTAATTTAAAAACTGAAAGGTTAGTTTTAGTAAATGAATAAAGCAATAGAAGTAGATGATGTAACTGAAAATTTTGGTGAGGAAAGACACTTGATATTTGGATATACCCCAACTTGTGGGACTTGTAAAGTATCAGAAAGAATGCTGGATATCGCTAATGAAATATTAAATCTTCCAGTTAAAAAAATCGATTTGAATTTTCATCCGAAATTTAGTGAAGACCACCAAATTATGTCAGTACCAGTATTAATGTTAATGAATAAGGATAAAGAATCGAAAAGAATATATGCATTTAGATCAGTTCCTTATTTGTTAGAAAATTTAAAATAATGATTGACGAATTTCTACCTGGATGGTAGGATTAAATCAAATTAAATAATGCTTACACTCTTATCGAGAGAGGTGGAGGGATGTGCCCTACGAAGCCCGGCAACCGTCTAATATAGAAATGGTGCCAATTCACATAAAGTCAAACTTTAGAAGATGAGAGAAAGATATTTTTCAATGCTTTCTCTAACACCTTAAAGTTTAGAGAAAGCATTTTTTAATTGGTAGAAGTTAAACAAGGAGGCATTAACGTGATTGAGTTAAAACAATTAGTTAAACAATATCATACGAAAAACAAAGACGTACTTGCTGTAGATCACGTTGATTTAAATATTGAATCTGGTTCGATATTTGGCGTTGTCGGTTTTTCTGGAGCTGGAAAAAGTACATTGATTAGAATTTTTAATAATTTAGAAACTCCAACCTCAGGTGATGTTATTATCGATGGCGACAGTATTAGTAATTTAACTAAATCAGATTTACGTAAAAAGCGTCAAAAAGTGAGCATGATTTTCCAACACTTTAATTTATTATGGTCAAGAACCGTACTAAAAAATATCACATTTCCTTTAGAAATTGCTGGCGTTTCAAAAGGCGAAGCAAAAAGGAAGGCTAACGAACTTATTGAACTTGTAGGTTTAAAAGGCCGAGAAAATGCATATCCTTCTGAATTATCTGGAGGTCAAAAGCAAAGAGTAGGTATCGCTAGAGCATTAGCAAACGATCCAACTGTTTTACTTTGTGATGAGGCTACAAGTGCATTGGACCCTCAAACAACAGATGAGATACTTGATTTATTATTAAAAATACGAGAACGACAAAATTTAACTATCGTCTTAATAACACATGAAATGCATGTAATACGACGTATTTGTGATGAAGTTGCAGTAATGGAAAACGGACGTGTTATCGAGCAAGGCCAAGTAAGTCAAGTGTTTGAAAACCCACAACATGAAGTTACTAAACGTTTTGTTAAAGATGATTTAAACGATGATTTTGAAGAATCATTGGATGATTTAGAACCACTTAGTGAAGATTCTTACATAGTTAGATTAAACTTCAATGGCGAGAATACAACACAACCGATTGTTTCATATATTACTAAAAAACATAATGTTGATTTGAATATTTTAGAAGCTGATATCAAAAACACAAGAAATGGTACTTTAGGTTTCTTAGTCGTCCACATACCGCATATAAGTTCTGAAAATTTCGAAGATTTTAAATCTAATCTTGGTGAACAACATGTAAATGTGGAGGTGTTAAGACATGGATAATTCATTTAGTGATATTTTAAAAGAAATGGTCACAATGCCTAATGTGCAATGGCCAGATGTTTGGCAAGCCATAGTTGAAACACTTTATATGACTGTAGTATCAACTATTTTCGCATTTATTTTTGGATTAATTTTAGGTGTATTACTATTTTTATCAGCTAAGAGCGAATCTAAAACAGCAAGAGTCTTTTATTCAATTGTTTCATTCATAGTGAACTTATTTAGAGCAATTCCATTTATCATCTTAATCTTGTTATTAATACCATTTACAAGTGTAGTACTAGGAACTATTAGTGGACCAACGGGTGCATTACCTGCATTAATAATTGGTTCAGCACCATTCTATGCAAGATTAGTAGAAATAGCTTTCAAAGAAATAGACAAAGGGGTTATTGAAGCGGCTTGGTCAATGGGGGCAAATACTTGGACTGTAGTTAGAAAGGTATTACTTCCAGAAGCGATGCCAGCATTAGTATCTGGAATTACAGTAACAGCGATTGCTTTAGTAGGATCTACTGCAATTGCAGGTGTTATTGGAGCCGGTGGTTTAGGTAACTTAGCTTATTTAACTGGTTTTACTCGAAATCAAAATGATGTCATTTTAGTTTCAACAGTATTCATTTTAATTATTGTATTCATCATTCAATTTATTGGTGATTGGATTACAAATAAAATAGATAAACGCTAAAAAAGGGGAGAAATCAATGAAGAAAATCTTAGGTATTTTATTATTATTAACGTTGACTGTAGCACTTGCAGCTTGTGGTGGAAAAGGAAGCGATAAAACAATTAAAGTTGGAGCTTCACCAGCACCACATGCTGAGATTCTAGAAAAAGCTAAACCATTATTAGAGAAAAAAGGGTATAAATTAGATATCAAAACAATTAATGATTATACAACACCAAACAAATTATTAGATAAAGGCGAATTAGATGCCAACTTCTTCCAACATACACCTTACCTTAAAACTGAAAGTAAAGAAAAAGGCTATAAAATTGAATCAGCAGGTAACGTTGAGTTAGAACCAATGGCTGTTTATTCTAAAAAATATAAAAGCTTAAAAGATTTACCAAAAGGGGCAACAGTTTACGTTTCTAACAACCCAGCAGAACAAGGACGTTTCTTAAAATTCTTCGTAGATGAAGGTTTAATCAAAATTAAAAAAGGCGTTAAAATTGAAGATGCTAAATTTAGTGACATAACTGAAAATAAAAAAGATATTAAATTTAATAACAAACAATCAGCAGAATTTTTACCTAAAATTTATCAAAAACAAGATGCTGACGCTGTTATCATCAATTCAAACTATGCACTTGATCAAAAATTAAATCCTAAAAAAGATTCAATCGCATATGAAAAAGCTAAAGACAATCCATATGCTAACTTAATTGCAGTTAAAGATGGACATAAAGACGATAAGAAAATCAAAGCTTTAATGGAAGTATTACAATCTAAAGAAATTAGAGATTACATTAATAAAGAGTACGATGGTGCGGTTGTACCAGCAAAATAATTAGCATAATAATAAATCCTCAAGTCACTTTGACTTGAGGATTTTTGTGTGAATAAGAATTTAAAGATAGACCTAAACTCTTATTTACTATAAACGCATTAAGCCATTGATAAGCAGAATTAATGAAGCAATTAATAATAAAATAGAAGGTACGAATGTACTTTTGTTTTTGGAGTGGCGAGATAGTTGGGCTCTAATAATTAAAATAATAGCGATCAAAATTAAAATAGCACTAATACCATAAATGAAAATAGAAAACACTACAGATACCTCCTCGCCAATAGCGTAACATAACTATATATTTAATATACTCATATAATAAGTTGATAAAAAATAAAAGTATGTTTAATTTTTATAGGTCGTGGTATTTAATAATCATAACAATTGATAAATATTTCAAGGAGGAATTCAAAATGGCTGAAGATAAATTCGAACAAGCAAAAGGTAATGTAAAAGAAACTGTAGGTAACGTTACTGACAATGAAAACCTTGAAAAAGAAGGTAAAGAAGATAAAGCTTCTGGTAAAGTGAAAGAAACAGTTAACAACGTTATTGATAAAGTTAAAGGTAATAAAGAAGATAAATAGATAATATTAAGGCTCTCTTACACATGATGTGTTTGAGAGCCTTTTTTGTTTTAATACTTTTTTACCTATATACTTTCTTCGTTTTTAGCAGTTATCTGACCAAGAATGTAACTAACGATAAAACCTATAATTAACGTTAGTATAGAGATTATCCATGTTACCAATGATGTCGGTATTCCAGGAAATACAGCATAAATAGATCCGATAACAAATCCGATAATTAATGCGAATGTTACGGTTGTATGATGATGTAATAAATACTGGATGAGTTTACTAGAGATTAAAAATCCAGACAATATACCTAAACCTACTATTAAAAGTATTGGTAAAGCATCGAAATTAAATTTTACTAGTTCTGATATAGCAAACATAACCGTCCCGTATGCTCCGAAAATAAGTAACATAAATGACCCTGATATACCTGGAAGAAGCATTGCACTAGAAGCACATATACCTGCAATATAATATTTAATAATAAGACTAGTATTTAAAGATAATGTCTCTCCTGCGTGTTTGTCTCCACTATTTAATAAGGTCATGATGACTAGTAATGTGATGCCTATTAAAACGACAATATAATGTTTCGTTTTAAAAGTTGTTTTGAAATGTGACACTTTAAGAAGGTAGGGAATGATGCCAATAATTAAACCAGTAAAAAAGAACATAGTAGGAACTTCGTGCGCACTTAAAAGGTAGTTGAATAAATTACTTAAAATACCTATAGCTAATAGCATACCAATTACAATAGGTAATAAAAATTTAAAGCTAGGCCAAAATCTTTTCGAAAATAAACCACTTATTGAACTGATAAAGCCATCATAAATACCTAGCAAAAGTGCAATTGTTCCACCACTGACTCCTGGCACTAAATCACTTGTACCCATGCCAAATCCTTTAATCAAATTTATCCATTTGAAGTTTTTCATTAATGACTCCTTTCTTAACCTGTAAGGTTAAAGTGAATCATATCATAATTATTGATTTAAAGTTAAATAAATCTACTATTTGTCTAAAAAATGGCTATTGAGAAATTAACGGTTTTCGTTATCATTTGAAATAACATTAAACTATAGATAAAAATAATTTTTTTAAAAGAATTACTCTAATTTATCGGTTTAAAAAGTTTATATTAACCTGTAAGTACGTTATAATATAGTAGATTGAAAATTCCAAAGGCTTTTTGACTATAGATTAAAATTATTATAAACTAGTTAAGAAAACTTTATATTTTATGGAGGGAATATAAATGTCATCAACATTAGAAATTAAAGACCTACACGTGTCTATTGAAGATAAAGAAATTTTAAAAGGCGTTAATTTAACAATTAATACTGGGGAAATTCATGCCATTATGGGACCAAATGGTACAGGTAAATCAACATTATCATCTGCAATTATGGGTCATCCAAGCTATGAAGTAACAAAAGGTGAAGTGTTACTTGATGGTGTTAATATTTTAGAACTTGAAGTTGATGAAAGAGCAAAAGCTGGATTATTCCTAGCAATGCAATATCCTTCAGAAATCACTGGTGTAACAAACGCCGATTTCATGCGTTCAGCAATTAATGCAAAACGTGAAGAAGGTCAAGAAATTAACTTAATGCAATTCATCAAAAAATTAGATAAAGAAATGGATTTCTTAGACATTGATCAAGACATGGCTCAACGTTACTTAAATGAAGGTTTCTCAGGCGGAGAGAAAAAACGTAATGAAATCTTACAATTAATGATGTTAGAACCTAAATTTGCTATTTTAGATGAAATTGACTCAGGTTTAGATATTGACGCTTTAAAAGTAGTGTCTAAAGGTATCAATCAAATGCGCGGAGAAGACTTCGGTGCATTAATGATTACGCACTATCAACGTTTATTAAACTACATCACACCTGACAAAGTACATGTTATGTATGGTGGTAAAGTTGTTAAATCTGGTGGACCAGAATTAGCAAAACGCCTTGAAGAAGAAGGTTATGAATGGGTTAAAGAAGAATTTGGTGCTACTGAATAGTCGAGATTAATCTATCGATTTAAAGCTCGTTGAGATGTTCGTATAAATGATGAAACTGAACATTGAATTATTAATACTATTTCATCAAGTGGGAGGATAAGAGTTATGACAACTGAAACTTTGAACATTTCTGAAGAACAACTTGTTGATTATTCAAAAGCGCACAATGAACCTTCTTGGATGACTGAACTACGTAAAGAAGCGTTGAAATTAACAGAAACTTTAGAAATGCCAAAACCTGACAAAACTAAATTAAGAAAATGGGACTTTGATACGTTTAAACAACATCACACAGAAGGTAATGTTTATCAAAGTTTATCAGAATTACCAGAATCAGTTAAAAAAATTATCGATGTTGAAAACACTGAGAATTTAATTATTCAACATAATAATGATTTAGCATACACACAAGTTTCTGAACAAGCCAAAAATGATGGTGTCATCATTGAAGGTTTATCAGAAGCACTTGTTAATCATAGTGAATTAGTACAAAAATATTATATGAAAGACGCTGTAAATGTAGATGAACATCGTATTACAGCATTACACACTGCATTAATGAATGGTGGCGTATTTGTATACGTTCCTAAAAATGTCGTAGTTGAACATCCAGTTCAATATGTTGTTTTACATGACGATGAAAATGCAAGTTTTTATAATCATGTTATTATTGCCACTGAACAAAGTGCTGAAGTAACTTATGTAGAAAACTATTTATCTAATGCAAGTGGTGAAGGAAATCAAATTAATATTGTTTCAGAAGTAATTGCTGGGGCAAATTCTAATATCACATATGGTTCTGTAGATTATTTAGATAAAGGTTTCACTGGACATATCATTAGAAGAGGTACTACTGAAGCAGACGCTGCCATCAATTGGGCATTAGGTTTAATGAACGAAGGTAGCCAAATTATTGATAATACAACTAACTTAATAGGTGATCGTTCTACAAGTGAATTAAAATCAGTTGTAGTCGGTACAGGTGATCAAAAAATCAACTTAACTTCTAAAATTGTTCAATATGGTAAAGAAACAGATGGTTATATTTTAAAACATGGTGTAATGAAAGAAAATGCATCATCAGTATTTAATGGTATCGGTCATATCAAACATGGTGGTACTAAATCAATTGCTAACCAAGAGTCTCGTGTATTAATGTTATCAGAAAATGCTCGTGGAGATGCGAACCCTATTTTACTAATCGATGAAGACGACGTAGAAGCAGGTCACGCAGCATCTGTTGGACGTGTTGATCCAGAACAACTTTACTATTTAATGAGCCGTGGTATTTCTAGAAGAGAAGCTGAACGTTTAGTTATACATGGTTTCTTAGATCCAGTAGTAAGAGAATTACCAATTGAAGACGTAAAACGTCAATTAAGAGAAGTTATCGAACTTAAAGTTTCTAAATAGATTTAAAGTAAGAGATTTTTAATTAAAGAAGGGTCGTGAATAAAGTGGCCGAACATTCATTTGACGTTAATGAAATAATCAAAGATTTTCCGATTTTAGAACAACAAGTTAATGGCAAACGTTTAGCATATCTTGATTCAACAGCGACAAGCCAAACACCAGTACAAGTTTTAAATGTGTTAGATGATTACTATAAACGCTATAACTCTAACGTTCATAGAGGTGTTCATACGTTGGGTTCATTAGCAACTGACGGATATGAAAGTGCACGTGAAACAGTTAGACGTTTTATTAATGCTAAATATTTTGAGGAAATCATTTTTACAAGAGGAACTACGGCTTCTATTAATATTGTTGCACATAGTTATGGTGATGCTAATGTCGATGAAGGCGATGAAATTGTTGTTACTGAGATGGAACATCATGCTAATATTGTTCCATGGCAACAGTTAGCTAAACGTAAAAACGCATCATTAAAATTCATCCCTATGACAGAACAAGGTGAATTAAATATCGAGGACATTAAAGCCACAATTAACGACAAAACTAAAATTGTAGCTATTGCCCATGTATCTAACGTTCTAGGTACAATCAATGATGTAAAAACCATAGCCGAAATTGCTCACCAACATGGTGCGGTGATTAGTGTAGATGGTGCTCAAGCAGCTCCTCACATGGGTCTAGATATGCAAGATATTGACGCTGACTTTTATAGCTTTAGTGGGCATAAAATGTTAGGGCCTACAGGTATCGGTGTTTTATATGGCAAACGTGATTTATTAAAAGATATGGAACCCGTCGAGTTTGGTGGAGATATGATTGATTTTGTAAGTAAATATGATGCTACTTGGGCTGATTTACCAACAAAATTTGAAGCTGGTACACCATTAATTGCACAAGCAATTGGTTTAGCTGAAGCAATTCGTTATATTCAACAATTAGGATTCGAAGCAATTCATCAACATGAAAAAGAATTAACAGAATACGCCTACGAACAAATGTCTAATATTGAAGGCTTAGATATTTATGGGCCACCTAAAGATCGACGTGCAGGTGTCATTACGTTTAATCTAACAGACATTCACCCACACGATGTAGCAACAGCAGTTGATACTGAAGGTGTAGCAGTGAGAGCTGGACATCATTGTGCACAACCATTAATGAAATGGTTAGGCGTTTCTTCTACAGCTAGAGCAAGTTTTTATATTTATAATAATAAGCAAGACATCGACCAATTAGTATATGCATTGAAACAAACGAAGGAGTTTTTCTCATATGAATTTTAATAATTTAGATCAACTTTATCGATCTGTAATTATGGATCATTATAAAAATCCTAGAAACAAAGGCGTATTAGATAATGGCTCGATGACTGTTGATATGAATAACCCTACTTGTGGTGATCGTATTCGACTTACATTTGATATAGAAGATGGCGTTATAAATGATGCTAAATTTGAAGGCGAAGGTTGTTCAATTTCTATGTCTAGTGCTTCTATGATGACTGAAGCAGTAAAAGGTCATACGTTAGCTGAAGCTATGCAAATGAGTCAAGAATTTACTAAGATGATGCTAGGTGAAGATTACGAAATTACTGAAGAAATGGGAGACATTGAAGCATTACAAGGTGTTTCTCAATTCCCTGCAAGAATAAAATGTGCCACTTTAGCTTGGAAAGCACTCGAAAAAGGAACAGTCGAAAAAGAAGGTAAGACAGAAGGGACAACAGAAGATTAATAGTTATGTTTCTTAATGACATAACGGGTAAACAATAACTAGATATCAATGATGTTGGCTTTTTACTTTCGATAATCATTGTTATAATATGATGACAATTTTATACTTGTAATTAAAAATCTCGCGCATGACGTTTAAATATATATAAGGAGTGATTGAAATGGCTAAAAAAGCACCTGATGTTGGGGATTATAAATATGGTTTCCACGACGAAGATGTTTCCATTTTCAGATCAGAACGAGGTCTAACTGAAAATATAGTTAGAGAAATTTCTAAAATGAAAGATGAACCAGAATGGATGTTAGATTTCCGTCTGAAAGCTTTAAAATTATTCTATAAAATGCCAATGCCTCAATGGGGTGGCGACTTATCAGAATTAAACTTTGATGATATTACTTATTATGTAAAACCATCAGAACACACTGAGCGTTCATGGGATGAAGTACCTGAAGAAATCAAACGTACATTTGATAAATTAGGTATTCCTGAAGCTGAGCAAAAATATTTAGCAGGTGTTTCTGCACAATATGAATCAGAAGTTGTTTACCATAATATGGAAAAAGAATTAGAAGAAAAAGGAATTATCTTCAAAGATACTGACAGTGCATTACGTGAAAACGAAGACTTATTCCGTGAATACTTTGCTTCTGTTATTCCAGCTGCAGATAATAAATTTGCGGCGTTAAACTCAGCTGTATGGTCAGGTGGATCATTCATTTACGTTCCTAAAAACGTTAAATTAGATACACCATTACAAGCATACTTCCGTATTAACTCTGAAAATATGGGTCAATTCGAACGTACTTTAATCATTGCTGATGAAGGTACTTCAGTAAACTACGTTGAAGGTTGTACTGCACCAGTTTATACAACAAGTTCATTACACTCAGCTGTAGTTGAAATTATTGTCCATAAAGATGCACACGTCCGTTATACTACAATTCAAAACTGGGCAAACAATGTTTATAACTTAGTTACTAAACGTACATTTGTTCATGAGAATGGTAATATGGAATGGGTTGATGGTAACTTAGGTTCTAAATTAACTATGAAATACCCTAACTGTGTATTATTAGGTGAAGGTGCAAAAGGTAGTACATTATCTATCGCATTTGCTGGTAAAGGACAAGTACAAGACGCTGGAGCTAAAATGATTCATAAAGCACCAAATACGTCTTCAACAATTGTTTCTAAATCTATTTCTAAAAACGGTGGTAAAGTAATCTATCGTGGTATTGTTCATTTTGGACGTAAAGCTAAAGGTGCACGTTCAAACATTGAATGTGACACATTAATTTTAGATAATGAATCAACTTCAGATACAATCCCTTATAATGAAGTATTTAACGACAATATTTCATTAGAGCACGAAGCTAAAGTATCTAAAGTTTCAGAAGAACAATTATTCTACTTAATGAGTCGTGGTATCTCAGAAGAAGAAGCGACTGAAATGATTGTTATGGGATTCATTGAACCATTCACTAAAGAACTACCAATGGAATATGCGGTAGAAATGAATAGATTAATTAAATTCGAAATGGAAGGCAGTATCGGCTAACTTCCTCTACTAACATCAAGCTATTTTACGTATAGGTATAATAGCTTGGTGTTTTTTTAGTTACTAATTTATGATTTGTTTAAATTTAGTATGAAATTAAATAGCAAATAGAAGTGGATAATAAATTGACTAAACTCTATTTATTGTCCACTTTTTATGATTCATGGTTACTCACAGAAGTTGAATATTATATTAATTAAAGCAGCATATTGTAATAGTTTACAAAAGTTTGTTCAGGGGAATAAATTTATAATTCAATATTTATATAACTATTATGAACGGGGAGCATGCTTCATGATTATAGCTATCATATTTTTAATTTTATTATCATTTTTCTTTTCAGGAAGTGAAACTGCATTAACTGCAGCAAATAGAACGAAATTTCAAGCTGAAGCCAAAAATGGAGATAAAAAATCACAGGGATTATCCCGATTATTAGATAAACCAACTGAATTTATTACTACTATATTGATAGGTAATAATGTTGCAAATATCATTTTACCTACATTAGTAACGATTTTAGCAATTAACATTGGCGTCAATGTGGGTATAGCATCTGCTGTAATTACTGTTGTCATTATTTTGGTATCTGAAGTTATTCCTAAATCAATCGCAGCAACATTTCCAGATAAAATATCAAGATTGGTTTATCCAGTTATTAATATTTTAGTTATTATACTTAAACCAATAACTAAAATATTAAATGCTATTACAGATAGTATTAATAAATTATTGTCAAAAGGACAAAAGGAACAAAGTAAGTATTCTAAAGAAGAAATAAGAACAATGTTAATGATTGCAGGACGTGAGGGTGCATTCAATGAAACAGAACAAAATCGACTCAAAGGTGTACTAGATTTTGAAAACTTAAAGGTCAAAGATGTTGATACGACACCTAGAGTGAATGTCGTTGCATTTCCCAAAACTACGTCATTTGATGAGGCATATGAAACGGTAATGAATGAACCATATACAAGGTATCCAATATATGATGAAGATATAGATGATATTGTAGGCGTATTCCATTCTAAGTACTTATTAGCATGGAGTAAGAAAAAATATGAATCAATCACAAAATTTTCATCAAAACCATTATTCGTGAATGAACATAATAAAGCTGAATGGGTACTTAGAAAAATGACAGTATCAAGAAAGCATTTAGCTATAGTATTAGATGAATTTGGTGGTACTGATGGCATAGTATCTCATGAAGATTTAATAGAGACATTGCTAGGTATGGAAATAGAAGATGAGTTAGATAAAGAGGAAGAAGAAAAGTTAAAGAAACAAACATTTCCAAATAGAAATAGAAAATAATTAGTAAGAGTTGGTGAATCAAATGTGGAATAATAATCAATTAACGAGAACATTACAGGTTCAATATCCTATTATTCAAGCTGGTATGGCAGGTAGTACGACCCCATCTTTAGTAGCAACTGTTAGTGAAAAAGGTGGATTAGGAACGATTGGTGCGGGTTATTTTAGTATTGAAAAGTTAGAAAGTGAAATTCAAACAGTTAAATCATTAACAAAACAACCATTTGGTGTGAATCTATTTGTACCTAAAGAAAACACAGGTGTCAACCCAGACCAAATTGAACATATGAATGCATGGTTGAAACCATATAGAAGAGCGTTTCATTTAGAAGAACCTGTGGTTAATATTGAGGAAAGCCAAAAATTTAAAGATGCTGTAAATAAAGTTATTGAATATAAAGTTCCAGTATGTAGCTTTACCTTTGGAATTCCTGATCATCAAATTATCGAGAAACTAAAAGAAAATAATGTAATATTAATTGGTACAGCTACAACAGTAGAAGAAGCTATAGAAAATGAAAAAGCTGGTATGGATATTGTTATAGCCCAAGGTAGTGAAGCGGGAGGACATCGAGGATCATTTTTACGTTTAGGGGATAGTGAAGAGCCAATGATTGGAACGATGTCATTGGTACCTCAAGTTGTTGATCACGTGTCGATACCTGTAGTTGCTGCAGGAGGTATAATGGATGAAAGAGGTCTATTAGCAAGTATTATGTTAGGTGCTCAAGGTGCACAAATGGGTACGGCCTTCTTAACTTCTAATGAAAGCGGAGCTAATGATTTACTAAAAGAAGCCATATTAAATAGTAAAGAAACAGATACCATCGTAACCAATGTGTTTAGCGGTAAAAATGCACGTGGTATTAATAATCAATTCGTTAAAGAAATGAGTCAATATCAAGGTGAAATTCCTGAATATCCAATACAAAATCAACTTACAAATCAAATTCGTAAAACTGCAGTACAGCAAGGCGAAAGTGAATTAACTCATATATGGAGTGGACAATCACCACGTCTAGCTAAAAAACAAAAAGCAGAAGAATTAATGGATCGTATAATTAATCAAATAAACCTAATAGCAAAGAACTTAAAATAAAATATCACTACGATTTTATAAGTCTAGTGACATATACACGTTAAGTTAAGCTAGGTTGTTCTACCGATTATAGCCTGAGACATACATCATTGTCGCAGGCTATTTAATTTTCGATTGTAATTTTATTATGGTACACCAATTAATAAGAATCTGTAAATTTCGTATTGATAAAGTGAATTGCGAATTTATTCTGTGGTATCATAAGTTTGGTGATATAAATGATAAATATAGGTCTAACTGGTTGGGGAGATCATGATACATTATACGAAGATTTAGAGAGAAAAACCGATAAACTTAAAACATATGCAAGTCACTTTCCAATAGTTGAACTAGATGCATCTTATTATGCAATTCAACCAGAAAGAAATATTCAAAAATGGATAAATGAAACACCAAAACGATTTCAATTTGTAGTTAAAATTCATCAAGCATTAACATTGCATGCAGATTTTAGAGATTTTGCAGAAACACGTCAAGAATTGTTTGATAAGTTTAAAGAAATGTTAAAGCCATTACAAGAAAATGAAAAATTAGCTATGGTTTTGGTGCAATTTCCACCTTGGTTCGATTGTTCAAGTCAAAACATTAAATATATTTTATATGTGAAACAACAATTAAAAGATTTTCCTATATGTGTTGAATTTAGACATCAATCTTGGTTTAATGAAAGATTTAAAGAAGAGACATTAACATTTTTGACTGAACATCAAATTATTCATGCTGTTGTTGATGAACCACAAGTCAAAGATGGAAGTATCCCATTAGTAAATAGAATAACTAGCGATATTGCTTTTGTAAGATATCATGGTAGGAACGTACATGGTTGGACTAAAAAAGATATGACAGATCAAGAATGGCGAGATGTAAGATACTTATATAATTATAATGACCAAGAATTATATGACTTAGCACAAAAGGTTAAAATTTTAGAACAAAAAGCTAAAAAGGTTTATGTTGTTTTTAATAACAATTCAGGTGGTCATGCCGCACAAAATGCAAAAACATATCAAGATATGCTTGGCATTGACTATGAAGGTTTAGCACCACAACAATTAAAACTATTTTAAGAGGCGAAACAAGTATGTTATTGACAATTATTTTATTAATTATTATTGGTGGTCTATCTGCTATTATTGGTTCAATTGTAGGTATTGGTGGCGGAATCATTATTGTTCCTACACTTGTCTATTTAGGAGTAGATCATAATATTTTACACGGTATTACTACTCAAATAGCAATAGGTACTTCTTCAGTTATACTTATTGTTACAGGTTTATCATCTTCTTTAGGCTATTTAAAGACTAAACAAGTAGATATTAAAAATGGCTCTATTTTTTTATTTGGTTTATTACCAGGTTCATTATTAGGTTCTTTTTTGAGTCAATTTTTAACATTAAAATCATTTAACCTTTATTTTGGGATATTTATGATATTGGTTGCTATTTTATTAATAGTAAGACACAAAATTAAGCCTTTTAAAATTTTTAATAAGCCACAATATGAAAAGACCTATATTGATGCAGAAGGTAAAACCTATCATTATAGTGTTCCACCTTTAATAGCATTTGTCGCAACTTTATTCATAGGTATCCTTACTGGACTATTTGGTATTGGTGGTGGTGCATTAATGACTCCGTTAATGTTAATTGTTTTTAGATTTCCACCACATGTTGCTGTTGGTACAAGTATGATGATGATATTTTTCTCAAGTGTCATGAGTTCAATCGGACATATTATACAAGGACATGTTGCTTGGGATTATTCAATAGTATTAATTATTTCAAGTTATATAGGTGCTAAAATAGGTGTTAAAGTAAATCATTCAATCAAGTCTGATACAGTGGTAACATTATTACGTACAGTGATGTTATTAATAGGTGCTTACTTAATCATCAAATCAATTATTTAAATTAATTGTTAATAGCATAATCTACTATAAAAGTTATTACTCGATACATTACGTAAAGACTTATCAAAACAAATAGAAAAGGGGGAAGTACTGTGAAGTTAACTATTTATCATACAAATGATATTCATAGTCATCTTAATGAATATGCACGTATTCAATCTTATATTGCAGATCATCGCTCCCAACTTCAACATCCCTCACTATATTTAGATATAGGTGATCATGTTGATTTATCAGCACCGATTACCCAAGCTACATTAGGTAAAAAGAATATAGAACTTCTTAATGAGGCGCAATGTGATATTGCGACAATTGGAAACAACGAAGGCATGACTATTTCGCATGAAGCCTTACAAAATTTATATACCGATGCTCAATTTAAAGTAATTTGTGCAAATTTATTTGATGAAGAAGGACATTTACCTAACCACATGTCTTCATCTTATATAAAGGAAATCAACGGAGTACGAATTTTATTTGTTGCTGCTACAGCTCCATTTACGCCGTTTTATAGAGCATTAGATTGGGTAGTAACTGATCCATTAGAAGCTATTAAAGATGAAATTAATGATCATAAAGATCAATATGATATTTTGATAGTGATGAGCCATGTTGGCGTGTTCTTTGATGAAAAATTATGTCAGGAAATACCTGAAATAGATTTAATACTTGGAAGTCACACGCATCACTATTTTGAACATGGAGAAATGAATAATGGAGTATTAATGGCTGCAGCAGGTAAATATGGACATTTTTTAGGTGAAGTAAATTTAGATATTGAAGATAAAAAGGTAACTAGTAAGACGGCTTGTTTGCATCCATTAGAACAATTGCCCCATATTGAAACAGATTTTGATAGTGAAGGCAAAGCATTAATGAGTAAACCAGTAGTCAACCATCCTATCAAATTAGAAAATAAAACAGATGTTATCACAAAAACGTCTTATTTATTAGCTGAAAGTGTCTATGAATTTACGAATGCAGATTGTACAATTATAAATGCTGGTTTAATAGTTAAAGGACTAGATTCTGATGAAATTACCGAATTTGATATTCATCAAATGTTACCTCATCCTATTAATGTGGTTAGAGTTAAATTAACAGGTGAAGAATTAAAAAAAGTAATTATTAAAAGTCAGAAACAAGAATACATGCATGAACATGCACAGGGACTTGGATTCCGAGGGGATATCTTTGGAGGATATGTATTATATAATATAGGTTTTATTGAATCAGAAGATCGCTACTTTATAAATGGAAAAGAAATTCAAGATAATCAATCATACGTATTAGGTACAGTTGATATGTACACGTTTGGTAGATATTTTCCAATGTTAAAAGGGCTTCCAACAGAATATATAATGCCAGAATTTTTAAGAGATATATTCGAACAAAAGTTACTACAATTTTAAAATAACTGTAGATTAGATTTTAATTTATGATTAATTTCGTTATAATAACATAAAGAGAGATTAAACAGGAGGGTATGCGTTGTTATGGCTACTAAAAATGAGGAAATACTACGAAAACCGGATTGGTTGAAAATTAAGCTGAACACGAACGAGAATTATACTGGCCTTAAGAAAATGATGCGTGAAAAGAATTTACACACTGTTTGCGAAGAAGCAAAGTGTCCAAATATACATGAGTGTTGGGGAGAAAGACGTACAGCTACATTTATGATTTTAGGTGCTGTATGTACGCGTGCATGTCGTTTCTGTGCAGTTAAAACTGGTTTACCTAATGAATTAGATTTAAATGAACCAGAACGTGTAGCAGAATCAGTTGAATTAATGAATTTAAAACACGTTGTTATTACAGCAGTTGCACGTGATGATTTACGTGATGCAGGTTCAAACGTTTATGCTGAAACAGTTAGAAAAGTTAGAGCAAGAAACCCATTCACTACAATTGAAATTTTACCTTCAGACATGGGTGGGGATTATGAAGCATTAGAAACATTAATGGCTTCTAAACCTGATATCTTAAATCATAATATTGAAACAGTTCGTCGTTTGACACCAAGAGTTCGTGCTCGTGCAACTTATGATAGAACATTAGAATTCTTACGTCGTTCTAAAGAATTACAGCCAGATATTCCTACAAAATCAAGTTTAATGGTTGGCTTAGGGGAAACAATGGAAGAAATTTATGAAACAATGGATGATTTACGTGCCAATGATGTAGATATTTTAACAATTGGTCAATATTTACAACCATCTCGTAAACATTTAAAAGTTGAAAAATACTACACACCATTAGAATTCGGTAAAATGAGAAAAGTAGCTATGGATAAAGGCTTCAAACATTGTCAAGCTGGACCGTTAGTACGTAGTTCTTACCATGCAGATGAACAAGTTAACGAAGCTGCCAAAGAAAGACAACGTCAAGGTGAAGAGCAATTAAATAGTTAATAATATACAATCTGTAGAGCCACTTTTTTATGAAAATAAATAAAGTGGTTCTTATTTTTACTAAATAGTTTAAAGATTTGAATGAAAATATATAGTGTTGTTAAAATAGCGATATAATATATCGTGAAATAGATTAGGTGAAATTATGATAAAAGTAGAGCAACAGTATTTTGAATTAATAGAAGATTATAGAGATTGTTTTGATGAAGAAATATTCGCAAATAGATACTCTGATATTTTAGATAAATATGACTATGTAGTAGGAGATTTTGGTTATGATCAATTAAGATTAAAAGGTTTCTTTAAGGATACTAATAAAAAAGCAGAAATTAGTAAAAGATTCTCTAGTATACAAGATTATTTATTAGAATATTGTAATTTTGGATGTCCCTATTTTGTAGTTAAACATTTATCAGAAAATGAAGTGAAACAACAAGCAGAAGACTTAACCGTTATTGATCAAGATGATAAATTACATGATGTCAAAATACAACCAACTATCCAAGATACTGAAAAGTGATTTATCAATTTTAATTTATAATAACAAATATAAAAAATCTCCCTTCAAATACATTAACGTACATGGAGGGAGATTTACTTTTTATTTATATCAAAATTATTATTGAATCACTTCATTAAGGTATTCAATGATTTCATCGCCTTCTTCTTCAGATACACCTAAAATATGAGCGATATAACCTTCTTCTTCAATATCATCAGATCCAATAATACCAAATTTATTAGTTTGCATATTCAATACCAAAGTTTTACCATAATGTCGGTCTGTTTGAACGAGCATTAAGTCATATCGACTATGTTCACCAACAAATCCAACAAATTGAACTTGGCTTTGTTCTTCATCATCATATAAATACATATCAATCATTTGTAGAACCCCTTTAAACGAAATATACTACGCCTAAGTATAACGACAAATGAAGTGTACTGCAAAATTATGATATTATAAAGTTAATAAGAGGTGATTAGGAAATGTATTTTGTAGATAAAGATAAACTTTCAGAAAAACTAAATTACTTAAGACAATTAACAGAAGATTATAATCAAAACAAAGATAATCATTATGCTTTTGAAAGAATCGCACAAATGTTAATTGAATCATCAGTAGATATTGGAAATATGATTATTGATGGATTTATTCTAAGAGATCCTGGTAACTATAAAGACGTGATTGATATTTTAGAATTAGAAAATGTTATTTCTAAAGAAACTCAAGAAAATATTAATAAAACTGTAGATGTAAGAAAGCAATTTGCACATAACTATATTCAACTTGATACTAATGAAATTGAACCGTTATTTGATCAAGCAATACCTTACTACAAACAATTTATTGATGAAGTTATTCAATTTTTAAATAATGAAAATGTTCCAATTACTGCATTTGGCAAAGGAGAGAACAAATAGTGAAGCAATACAAGGCATATTTAATAGATTTAGATGGGACGATGTATAAAGGAACTGATGAAATTGATGGTGCAAGTCAATTTATCGATTATTTAAATGAACATCAAATTCCACATCTATATGTAACAAATAATTCTACCAAGACGCCAGATCAAGTTGCAGATAAATTGCATGAAATGAATATCGACGCAACACCTGATGAAATTGTTACATCAGCTTTAGCAACAGCAGATTATATTTCTGAACAATCTCCAGGTGCATCTGTCTATATGTTAGGCGGTGAAGGTCTACATTCTGCATTGACTGAAGCGGGTCTAGTAGTTAAAAATGATGAAAATGTTGATTATGTTGTTATCGGACTTGATGAAAATGTTACTTATGAAAAGCTTGCTATAGCAACACTTGCTGTCAGAAAAGGAGCAACATTTATTTCAACAAATCCTGATGTTTCTATACCAAAAGAAAGAGGTTTCTTACCAGGTAATGGTGCAATTACAAGTGTGGTATCAGTATCTACAGGAGTACAACCACAGTTTATTGGTAAACCAGAAACGATAATTATGAATAAATCTTTAGAACTATTGCAACTTAATAAAGAAGAAGTGGCCATGGTTGGAGACTTGTATGATACAGATATTATGTCTGGTATAAACGTTGGTATCGATACTATTCATGTTCAAACAGGTGTGACTACACTAGAAGAAATTCAGACAAAAGATATTCCACCAACATATTCTTTTAAAGATTTAAATGAAACAATTGTTGAATTAACAAATTAACTTGGTGAGAGGGGCTCAAAGATTGAACAAAATTGTTGTAACACGTCAAATTCCTCAAAAGTTTATAGCACAGTTAGAAGAAATTGCAGAAGTCGAAGTATGGAATGAAGAATTTATACCCATGCCTAGAGAAAAATTCTTATTATCTATCAAAGATGCAACAGCTTGTTTTGTTACTTTAAGTGAAAAAATTGATGAAACGTGCTTAAATGAAGCACCAAATTTAAAGGTAGTAGCCAATATGGCTGTTGGTTTCGATAATATAGATATTGATGTTGCCAAACAAAAAGGTGTCACTGTGACTAATACACCAGAAGTTTTAACTGAAACGACTGCGGAATTAGGTTTTACACTTATGTTAGCAACTGCTCGTCGCATTGTAGAAGCTGAACAATATATTCAAGAAGGACAATGGAAAAGTTGGGGACCATATTTACTATCTGGTAAAGACGTATATGGTTCAACTGTTGGTATTTTTGGTATGGGAGACATTGGTAAGGCTTTTGCTAAACGTCTGAAAGGTTTTAATACTAAAATTTTATATCATAATCGTTCAAGACAAGAAGCGACTGAAAACGAATTGGGTGCTACATGGGTTTCATTTGATGAATTACTTGAAAAAAGTGACTTTGTGGTATGTACTGCACCTTTAACAGATGAAACCAAACATAAATTTAATGCATCCGCATTTGAAAAAATGAAATCTGATTCAATATTTATCAATATTGGTAGAGGTGCCATTGTAAATGAAGAAGATTTAGTTAATGCTTTAAACAAAGGACAGTTATTAGCATGCGGTTTAGACGTGTTAGAACAAGAACCAATTGATATGGATCATCCACTATTAAAAATGCCTAATGCTATGATTCTTCCACACATTGGTAGTGCATCTGAAAATACACGGAATAATATGATTCAATTATGCGTGGATAATATTAAAGCAGTATTAAATAATAAATCTGCAATTACCCCAGTAAATTCATAGTTTTAATTATAATTTAAGCTTATCTATTTAGTTTAATTAAATAGATAGGCTTTTTATTATGTTTAAAATAGCTCAATCTAACAATTTTGTTATACCGTCTGTAATTGTTTAATTACAATGTAAGATTTAAAATAATATTATTCAATAAGTAATATGCTCATACTATATTTATAGCTTACGCAACTTGGAGTAATTAACTTAAATTTTTATGCTAAAAATAATTTTGAATTTTATTCGAAACATGAGTATAATGAATTGTAAAAACAAAATATAAAACGGCTATTATATATTAAAATTATTTACATTGAATACAGACGATTAAGAACTTTGGTTTATGATAAGTAAATTTTAGGAGAGTTGCCCAATGAAAACTAAAGGTAAGGAACCTACGAATAAATATTACCTAGCAATGAAGCCGTATCTTTTAACTTTATTATATTTAGCAATATTTATCGCTTTATATTTAATATATGGTAGTGGAGATACACATAATAACTTCATTTATAATGAATTTTAATGAGGGAGAAAACTATGACAGATATTATTAATATTCTCAGTCAATTGAGTAAAGAACAACCAGATGTAGTAGCAGTTAGACATACGACTGATGAAATAACATATAAGCAATTAGATGAAGCTTCTAGTAAGCTTGCACATCGATTACAAGGCAGTCAACAACCTATGATTTTATTTGGTCATATGTCACCTTATATGATTGTAGGTATGATTGGTGCGATTAAAGCAGGTTGCGGCTATGTGCCTATCGATACATCTGTACCAGAAGAGCGAGTGAAGATGATAATCGATAAAGTTCAACCAGAATATATTTTTAACACAACCGATTGTGAATTAGATCATCAACATGTACAGATGATTACGATTGAAGATGTTGTTAATTCACAAGACTCAATTATTTTTGATAGTCAAATGAAGGATAATGATGTTGTATATACTATTTTCACATCAGGTTCTACAGGTGAGCCAAAAGGTGTTCAGATCGAATACGCTAGTCTTGTTGAATTTGCTGAATGGATGAATTCATTGAATCAATTAGGTAATGGGAAAGAATGGTTGAACCAAGCGCCATTTTCATTTGATTTATCAGTTATGGCAATTTACCCATGTTTAGTTTCTGGTGGCACTTTAAATCTTGTTGATAAAGACATGATTAAAAAACCAAAACTATTAAATGATATGTTATTAGCTACGCCGATTAATATATGGGTTTCTACGCCATCATTTATTGAAATGTGCTTATTACTACCAACATTAAATGAAGAACAATATGGTAGTTTAAATCATTTCTTTTTCTGTGGAGAAATTCTTGGACACAGAACAGCTAAAGCATTAGTTGATAGATTCCCTAATGGTGTTATATACAATACTTATGGTCCTACGGAAGCTACTGTAGCGGTGACTAGTATACAAATTACGCCAGAGATTCTTAAGCAATATAATCCACTTCCAGTAGGTGTTTCAAGACCTGGCACTAAATTAACGACAACTGATGAAGGTGAATTAGTCATTCAAGGTCAAAGTGTAAGTGTTGGTTACCTAAAAAATGAAGAAAAAACAGCTGCTGTGTTTAACTTTGAAGATAGAGTGAGAACATATCACACAGGAGATAAAGCTAAAGAAGAAGATGGTTTATGGTTTATTCAAGGTCGTATAGACTTCCAAATCAAATTGAATGGTTACCGTATGGAATTGGAAGAGATAGAATCACAATTACGAGACTCTGAACTAATTAGAGAAGCTATTGTAGTTCCTGTTTATAAAAATGACAAAGTAACTCATCTTATAGGAGCTGTTGTTGCAACTGAAAAAGTAGAAGATGACAGACAAATGACAAAGAACATCAAAGATGAACTTAAAACGCGCTTACCAGAATATATGATTCCTCAAAAGTTTGTTTGGATGGAACAATTACCACTTACATCTAATGGTAAACTAGATCGTAAGAAGATTGCAGAGGTTGTTAACGGATGATACCTTATGGCACGTTTACATTCTTCTTAATTTCATTCATTGTACTAATTCCTGTTATAATTCTTGGCTTTTTAGGTAAGCGAAGCTATATATATAACGGTATTACGACAGCAATAATGGTTATACTGATATTTTCATCAGATAAACATAATTTGTTTGGTCAAAAGTATTTAAGTGTTCAATTAATCAGTTTTATTATATATGTTATTTGGCAAGTTGGCTTAATCATGTTTTATTATAAATCTAGACAAAAGAATAATACTTTTTCAAAATTTGTGATTATCATGGTTCTGTCAATATTGCCATTAGCACTAGTTAAAGTATTACAAAGTACATGGTTAGGTGGGCATCAAATTCATTTCCATGAAAGTAAATTAATTGAATTTGTTGGTTTCTTAGGTATTTCATACGTTACTTTTAAGAGTGTTCAACTAATCATGGAAATCAGAGATGGTTCAATTAAAGAAATCAAAATTGGCAAATTAATTCAATTTATCTCATTCTTCCCAACTATCTCATCTGGACCAATTGATAGATATAAACGTTTTGTTAAAGATGATAAAAAGATACCTACTGGTGGGGAATATAGAGAATTAGTGTTAAAAGCAATTCACATGATTATGTTAGGTTTCTTGTATAAATATATTATCGCTTACTTCATTCAAGTATATGCGATTAACCCACTGCAAATGAATTTACATGGATTTACACACATGTGGTTATATATGTATGCATACAGTTTCTATCTATTCTTTGATTTTGCAGGTTATAGTTTATTTGCTATAGCACTCAGTTATTTATATGGCATTAAAACACCACCAAACTTTAATAAACCTTTCCAATCTAAAAATATTAAAGATTTCTGGAATAGATGGCATATGACTTTATCATTTTGGTTTAGAGACTGTATTTATATGAGATCATTATTTTATATGTCTCGTAAGAAGATGTTTAAGAGTCAATTGGCTATGTCAAACATGGCTTTCTTCCTTAATTTCTTTATCATGGGAGTTTGGCACGGATTAGAAGTTTATTATATTATTTATGGCTTATACCATGCAGCATTATTTATAGGTTATGGTTATTATGAAAAATGGAGAAAAAATCATCCTCCACGTTGGCAAAATAAATGGACTAACGCGTTAAGTGTTGTCATCACATTCCATTTTGTAACGTTCGGCTTTTTAATTTTCTCAGGTAAATTTATTTAATAAAGGAGTAATTAATTATGGAATTTAGAGAACAAGTATTAGACTTATTAGCAGAGGTTGCAGAAAACGATATTGTAAAAGAAAATCCAGATGTAGAAATTTTCGAAGAAGGTATTATTGATTCTTTCCAAACAGTAGGTTTATTATTAGAAATTCAAAATAAATTAGATATCGAAGTTTCTATTATGGACTTTGATCGTGATGAGTGGGCTACACCAAATAAAATTGTGGAAGCATTAGAAGAACTACGATGAAATTAAAACCTTTTTTACCCATTCTAATTAGCGGCGTTATATTTATTATATTTGTTCTGTTACCCGCACAATTATTTACAGGGCTAATTAATGATAAAACGCTTGCTAATAATAGAATTTCATTAACAGATCAAGTATTAAAAGGCACGCTCATTCAAAATCAACTATATAAGTCGGATAAATATTATCCAGTTTATGGTTCAAGTGAATTAGGTAAAGATGATCCATTTAATCCAGCAATTGCGTTAAATAAGCACAATTCAGATAAACCAGTATTTTTACTAGGCACTGGTGGGTCAACAGATTTAATTAATGCAGTAGAACTTGCATCTCAGTATGATAATTTAAAAGGTAAAAAATTAACTTTTATTATCTCACCACAATGGTTTACTAATCATGGATTAACAAACCAAAACTTTGATGCTCGTATGTCTCAAAATCAAATTAACACGATGTTTAATCAAAAAAATATGCCTGCTGAATTGAAACAACGTTATGCCAAACGTTTATTGCAATTCCCGCATGTACATAACAAAGCGTATTTAAGAAAAGTTGCTAAAGATCCACATAATGTATCAGGTCACTATATTTCAGCATTTAAAGAAAATCAATTAATTAAGATTGAAGCAATTAAATCATTATTCTCTATCACTAAACCACCTTTATCTCATGTTAAACCTGCAACTGATGAAAAAGCATCATGGGGCCAAATGAAAGACAAAGCAGAAGTAATTGGTAAAAATAATACCAAAACTAATGATTATCATATTAGAGACCCATATTGGAAACTGATCAAAGAAAATAAACGTAAAATAAATCGTGATTATGAATTTAACGTTAATTCTCCAGAGTTCCAAGATTTAAAATTACTTGTTCAAACAATGAATAAAGCTGGCGCAGATGTACAATATGTAAGTATCCCATCAAATGGTAAATGGTATGATCATATTGGTATCGATAGTGATAGACGCCAAGCAGTGTACAAAAAAATTCATTCAACTGTCGTTGATAATGGCGGTAAAATATACGATATGACTGATAAAGATTATGAAAAATATGTCATTAGTGACGCGGTTCATATTGGTTGGAAAGGTTGGGTCTATGTAGATCAACAAATTGCCAAACATATGAATGACAAAAAACAACCTCAAGTTGATAAAGACAAACACAAACAAAAAGAATCAAATTAATAATTAACGCCTTTCAAGAATCTAAGATGACAAATAGTTCATCGAAGTATACTTGAAAGGCGTATTTTTTAGAATAAAGAAGTAGAAATAAAATAGCTTATAATTGATAAACAAATAGATACAAAAATAATTATGAATAACGGTTTTAAAGCTTTTGATTTTAAATCTTTGAATGATACATTTAATCCTAATGCAACCATTGCCATTAATAAGAAAATATTAGTTACTACCTCTATTATTTTTAATAATGCGTGAGGGATAGGAATATATGTATTGATTAATGCCATTAATATAAATCCAATTAAAAAATACGGAAAATCAATATGGTGTGCTTGTTTATCATTTTTATTCTTAAATTTCACAATAAAAATAAATATTAATATAACTGGAATTAATAAAAATACACGTCCTAATTTTGCTAATAAAGCTATTTTAAGAGATTCTACCCCAGCATAATTACCAGCCAAAACAACTTGTGCAATTTCATGAAGGCTAGTTCCAGACCAAATACCAAAATGTACAGGGGAGATATGAATGATTGAATAAATAAATGTATAAATTAATGAGAAGACAGTCCCTACTAATGCAATGATGCCGACACTAATAGCTGTATCTTTGTCTCTTGATTTTATAATTGGTGCTATTGCTGCGATAGCGGCTGCACCACAGATACCAGTACCAACGCCTAATAATGTTGTTATTGAAGTATCTGCTTTTACTATGCGACTAATAAAATAGGTGAATAGGATACTGAAAACAATAACGCACGCATCCATTAATAATAATTGACCACCATGTCCTAATATTTCATCGATATTTAATTTGAGACCATAAAAGACAATCGCAATTTTTAATAAGTATTTAGATGAAAATGTTATTCCACTTTTATAATCTTCTGGATATCCTTTGAAATGTCGATAAAGTATAGCAATAAGAATTGCGATTGATAAACCGCCAATTTGACTAAGGACAGGTAATTTAGATAATACAAGACTTATGATTGCGATGATAAATGTAAATAAGATACCTATAATAAAGTGCTTATCCTTAATTTTATTCATGACATGTTCCTCCTTTACGAAAAGTTTAGCATTACATAATTATATCGTTAAATAAATATTTAATATACTATCTATATCAAATTTGTTATAATCATATTAAAAATATAAATGAGTATAGAACAAGGAGAAAGTACATGGATCCTTACAAAGTATTAATAGAAGTGGTCAAAACAGCTAATTTTACTAAAGCGGCCGAGAATCTATATACATCTCAACCATCGATTAGTCGAGATATTAAAAGATTAGAAGCAAGATATAATGTTAAAATTTTTGAGTTTACTCGGCCAACAATATGTTTAACATCAGATGGAGAAAAGATTCTACGTTATGCGTTGCAACGTGAAAATATTGAACAAGAGTTATGGCATGATCTAAAAAATGACCTTAATATTATTGCTGGATCAATATCGATAGGTAGTAGTTACACATACGGCGAACAATATTTATCTGAAAAATTAATTAAAGTTGCTAATGAATATCCAGACTTACATGTTAATGCTTATTTAATGAATTCAGATACGGTCATAGATAATGTAAAACATAATATTGTTGATATTGGCATTATTGAACGTGAAATTCAAGATAACACACTTGATTTAGCATGTATTTCCCAAGATGAAATGGTTTTAATTTATAATAGGCAAATAGGCTTTGATAAGAATCAAGTATGTTATGTGAGAGAACAAGGATCTGGAACAAGGGTGTATCAGGAAATTGGATTAACTAGATTAGAATTGCATCCTTATTTGGTGGAAATTAATTCAAATCAAGTGATAGTAGATATGGTAAAAGCAGGTAAGGGATTTACAGTAATTTCTAAATCAGTATTAGAAAAAGAACCAAAAGAAGTGCTTGCTTCTATCGAGTTAGACGTGTTTCGTAATTTCTACCTTACTAAGCACAAAGATAAATACGTGGACAATAATTTAAAAGCCATCATAGATCTATTCGAATGCCATTATTATAATGATGAAACGAAAAAAGAATGATTTTATTAACTTTAATAAAAATAAAACAAATCCAAAATTTCAAAGACATAAAAATACCACTCAAATGATTGAATTCAATCCATCTGAGTGGTTACTATGTCTTAAATATCTATAATATATGAAGATTTTCATAATTTGTAAAACAAAGTAAATAATTACTTGTAAACAAATTAGAATACTTGTTCAACTTCGATAACACCAGGTACTTCTTCGTGTAAAGCACGTTCAATACCAGCTTTTAAAGTAATTGTAGAACTTGGGCATGTACCACAAGCACCATGTAGTTGTAATTTAACAATTCCGTCTTCAACGTCAACTAATGTACAGTCGCCGCCATCACGTAATAAAAATGGACGTAAACGTTCTATAACTTCAGCTACTTGATCAAACATTGTCGCATTCTCAGTAGGCATGAGATATGTCTCCTTTCAAGTATATTATTTCATTATCATTATTAGTACATTATAATAGATTAAGAACGAAAAATCTATAAATCAAAACGAGGGATTTCAATGACTAAAATAAGTGTTGTTGTTTATGGGGCAGATATTGTATGTGCGAGTTGTGTTAATGCACCGACATCAAAAGATACATTCGATTGGTTACAACCATTACTTAAGCGAAAATTTCCACAACATCAATTTGAATTTACATATATCGATATTGAAAAAGATACAGAAAATTTAACAGATCATGATCAACAATTTATTGAACGTATTCAAGAAGATGAATTATTTTATCCATTAATTACTATGAACGATGAGTATGTGGCAGATGGATATATTCAAACGAAACAAATAACACAATTTGTGGAGCAACATTTTTAAATATTAAAATGTCTAATTTTTATCTATAGAAAAAGAGGGAGTGGGACAGAAATAACATTTTTCCAAAATTTATTTCGTTGTCCCACCCCGGCAAGGTTGACTAGAATTGAAAAAAGCTTGATACAAGTGCATTTTCAAATCAGTCAACTACTGCCAATATAAAATTTTAGCCTGAGACATTGATTTATGTCCCAGGCTGTCTTAATTTATATTTTTAACCATTATGATATTTATATAACCAAAGTACGCCTGATTTAAGGATGGAAGCAAGTCTACCTGTAACGGTACGATCCATGATATAAGCGAATCCTTGTTTATCACCAAGTGAACCTAAGAAGCCTTGAACTTTAAGTTCTGGCATTTTTTCAGGTAATGGCTCATTATTCCATTGTTTTTTCATGACATCAGCAATTTGTTCACCTTGTAACTCTGCTAATTGAGCACTTGGTGCATGCGGTAAATCTGCACAATCCCCAACTACATAAACGTTTTTGTATGTTGGAATTTGATGATACTGATTTAAAATAACACGACCATTATTGTTAATATCAATTGGTAAATTTCTAACAACTTCAACTGGTTGAATACCTGCTGTCCACACAACTAAATCTACATCTTCAGGAACACCATTATTATATATTTTACCTGGTTCAACTTTATCAATAACTGAGTTAGGTACAACTGTTACATTATGTTTAGAGAACCATTTTGCAATATAATTACTTAATTTTTCTGGGAAGTTTCTTAGGATTCGAGACCCTCTATCGTATAATAAAATTTCCAAATCAACACGGCTTTCCCTTAGCTCACTTGCTAACTCAATGCCGCTTAAACCAGCACCGACAATAGCAACTTTAGCCCCATTAGGTAATTCACTAATACTATGGAATGTTTCGCGAGCCTTTGATAGTGTCTGAATACTATGTGTGTATGTATCAGCACCTGGAACGTTGTGATATTTATCTTCACAACCTAAACCAATCACTAACTCATCATAATCGACTTTTGAATTACCTACTGAAATAATTTGTTCATCTAAATTAATCTCATTAATTTCCCCATAGACAGTATTCATTTTAGAATCTCCAGGAAATTCCATACGAACATCTTTGTCAGATTTTGTTCCAGCAGCTAGTGCATAAAATTCAGGTTTTAAGCCATGAAATGGCATACGATCGATTAATGTTAACCTATAACCATCTGGTAATGAATTAGGCAATATACGAGACATGATGCGCATATTACCGTATCCCCCGCCTAATAAAACAATATTTTTCATTTTAGTATACCCCTTTATCCTAAAAATCTTGTTATAAATAAGTGTGCAATTGATTTAGAAAGACACTTATTTAATGTCATTTTATGCAATTATGCCCCTTAAAATGATGAAAAGAATAACCCCTTAACATCTTATTTTATAGACTATGTATTTATATGATTATTATATCGGTTTTTCAAATTGACTACAAACATATATCGAATGAAATTGAATATATTGTTTTATTTGTAAAAATTTCTATTTTTAACATTTTAAGCTCAAAGATAGTCATAACAACTGGTAGTTTGTTATAATATTATAACTATTATTTTAGAGAGGGTGTCGTATGTTTCCGTTAGTTGAATTCTGCATTTCCAATATGGCTAAAGGTGGGGATGTAGTTTATGAAAAATTAGAAAATGATCCTGATATAGATGTTTTAGAATATGGATGTTTACAAAACTGCGGTATATGTTCCGACGGCTTGTACGCACTTGTCGATGGTGATATTGTTGAAGGAGATACACCGGACGATTTGTTAAATAATATATATAAACATATAGAAGAAAATGATTTCACGAACTTATTATAGGAGGTTATGATTATGCAAACAGTTATATTAACTGAAGCAGCAGCTTATGAAGTTAAAGATATGTTACAAAGTAATGATATGCCCGATGGCTATTTAAAAATTAAAGTTAATGGTGGCGGATGTACGGGTTTAACATATGGCATGTCAGCAGAAGCTGAACCAGGCGAAAATGATGAAATATTAGAATTCTTTGGTTTAAAAGTGTTAGTAGATAAACATGATGCCCCAGTATTAAATGGTACGACAATCGATTTTAAGCAATCATTAATGGGCGGCGGTTTCCAAATTGATAATCCAAACGCTATTGCTTCATGTGGTTGTGGTAGTTCATTTAGAACAGCTAAAGTTGCAGGAAACCCGGAAGATTGTTAAAGCGATATACAGCAATTAATTTAATAAATTAAATTTTTCACAAAGTGCACTATTGTCGCTTGAAAATATTGTACAAAAGCTATAGAATTAAACTTGGATTTAATATTGTCTTTTCTGTGAACTTCACGAGAAATAGCTTGATGAAAAAGACGTAATAATTATTGTGTGTCGTAGTTTTAAAATGTGTTACTTATTTAAGTTTAATCATTTTTAGTTATGCTACACTAGAGTTAAAATATTATGAAAGCTTAGGTGAAAATAATGGCTCAAGAACGTAAAAAAGTATTAGTTTTAGGTGCAGGTTATGCAGGTTTACAAGCTGTTACTAAATTACAAAAAGAAGTTTCTGCAGAAGAAGCAGAAATTACTTTAATCAACAAAAATGATTATCACTACGAAGCAACTTGGTTACATGAAGCTTCAGCAGGTACAATTAATTATGAAGATTTATTATACCCAGTTGAAAGTGTATTGAAAAAAGACAAAGTTAACTTTGTAAAAGCAGAAGTTACTAAAATTGACCGTAATGCTAAAAAAGTAGAAACTGACAAAGGTATCTATGACTTCGACATTTTAGTTGTAGCATTAGGATTTGTTAGTGAAACATTTGGTATTGATGGTATGAAAGATTACGCTTTCCAAATCGAAAACGTTTTAACTACACGTCAATTATCTCGTCATATCGAAGATAAATTTGCTAATTATGCAGCTTCTAAAGAGAAAGATGAAAATGATTTATCAATCTTAGTTGGTGGTGCAGGATTCACTGGAATCGAATTCTTAGGTGAATTAACTGACAGAATCCCTGAATTATGTAGCAAATATGGTATCGATCAAAGCAAAGTTAAAGTAACTTGTGTTGAAGCGGCACCTAAAATGTTACCAATGTTCTCAGATGACTTAGTTAATCATGCAGTAAACTACTTAGAAAACCGTGGCGTTGAATTCAAAATCGCTACACCAATCGTTGCATGTAATGAAAAAGGATTTGTTGTTGAAATCAATGGTGAAAAACAACAATTAGAAGCAGGCACTTCAGTTTGGGCTGCAGGTGTACGTGGAAGCCACTTAATGGAAGAATCTTTCGAAGGCGTTAAACGTGGTCGTATTGTTACTAACCAAGATCTTACAATTGCAGGTCATGACGATATCTTTGTTATTGGTGACTGTTCTGCATTCGTTCCTGCTGGTGAAGAACGTCCATTACCAACAACAGCACAAATTGCAATGCAACAAGGTGAACATGTTGCTAAAAACATCAAACATATCTTAAATAGTGAAGCTAAAGAAGAATTTGAATATGTTGACCGTGGTACAGTATGTTCATTAGGTTCACATGACGGTGTAGGTATTGTTTACGGTAAAGATATTACTGGTAAAAAAGCAGCGTTCATGAAAAAAGTTATCGACACTCGTGCCGTATTCAAAATCGGTGGCATAGGTCTAGCATTCAAAAAAGGTAAATTCTAACTTTTTATAATAATGTAAGCCTCCTTACTTAATAGTTTGGAGGCTTTTTTGTATGCTTATTAAGAAAAGATGATTTGTAAGTAAAATACTCAATAGTCATTTCAATAATAATCATTTTTTATATTTTGAAATGATATAAAATGTTTTATAAATGAATTAAAATAAATAAGGAGGACGCACTTATGAAAATTCACGTTAATTCGACAGCTCACAACGATATACATAATATTATCGTTGGCATCCCTGAACATATAAATCAATTAGAAAATATAAATTATAATGGTCAATCATTAATTGAAGATTTACAAACATTAAAGCAAAATCATATTATCCAAGGTGGCATTGGAAAAATTGCGACTTCAATCATATATATTCAAGAACAACCTAAAAGATTAATAACAGTAGGCTTAGGTAATATCAAACAATTGCATTATGCGGATTTTTTAAAAATATGGGGAAATTTATTTCAATATTTAAAACAAGAATTTATTACTGAAGCGGAGTTAATATTATCATCATTTTTAAATAAGTATATTAATGACAGTATTATAGCTAAAACACTGGGATTACAAAGTGAACAATCTATTTATCAATTTGATAATTATAGATCTGATAAACGCTCACCATATCAACCTAATTTATATATAAGCGTAAATCAAAGACATGAAGACATAGAATCAATGATAAAAGAAGGTAAAATTTTAGGTGAATCAATTAATATAGCACGTGACTTTAGCCAAATACCACCTAATATTTTAACTCCACAATATTTTGCCGAAAGTGTTGAACAGCTTTTTAAAGATACATCAGTTCGTGTTGAGATTAAAGATGGACAAACTATACAAGATGAAGGATTTGGATTATTACATGCAGTAGGAAAAGGTTCTATTCATAGTCCAAGACTCATTACGTTAAGTTATCAAGGTCGTCAAGATGATGCAGATCCAATCGCATTAGTTGGTAAGGGAATTACTTATGATTCCGGTGGTTATAGCATTAAAAGTAAAACAGGCATGCAAACAATGAAATACGATATGTGTGGTGCAGCTAATGTTGTTGCAATGATAAAGGTTGCTCATCAATTAGCACTTCCTATCAATATTATTGGTGTAATTGCTTCAGCTGAAAACATGATAAATGAAAAAGCTATGAAACCTGATGATGTATTCACAGCGTTTAATGGTGAAACCGTTGAAGTTCTAAATACCGATGCAGAAGGGCGACTAGTATTGGGTGATGCTGTAGCCTTTGCTACCCAATTTAAGCCACAAGTTATATTAGATTTTGCAACATTAACAGGTGCAGCTATTGTAGCCTTAGGTGAAGATAAAGCTGCTGCATTTGAATCACATGCTTCTAATCAGCTACAAGAAATTTTAAAATTGGCTAAAAATGTTGATGAACAAGTATTTGAGCTGCCTATTACTCAAACTGAAAGACAATTAATAAAAAATAGCGACGTAGCTGATTTAGTTAATCATACGAATGGACAAGGAAAAGCTTTATTTGCAGCATCCTTTATTAGTCACTTTAGTGGATCAATTCCGCATATGCATTTTGATATCGCAGGACCAGCTACTATAAATAAAATGTCTTATAAAGGACCAAAGGGACCAACCGGTTATATGATTCCAACGATTATAGAATGGTTGAAAACAATGAATTAGTTTATTAATGGAGGAGGTTTGAACCTCCTTTCTTGTTGTTAATTATAATATGCAATTGGTTTTATTTTTATATTGACTTTATATTATTGAATTGCTATGATATTATCCATAAACGCTTTAGTTCGATAGAGTGATAAAGGATGGTTTTGCTTATGGTAAATGCAGTAGTTATAGCTGTTATATTAATGATTATCTTATGCTTGTGTAGATTGAATGTCGTTATAAGTTTATTTATTAGTGCACTTGTTGGCGGCATACTGTCTGGTATGAGTGTTGAAAAAGTTATAAGTATATTTGGGAAGAATATTGTTGACGGTGCTGAAGTCGCATTGAGCTACTCATTATTAGGAGGATTTGCTGCATTAATTTCCTATAGTGGTATTACAGACTATTTAGTTGGAAAAATAATTAATGCAATTCACTCTGAAAATAGTCGACTTTCAAGAATTAAAGTAAAAATAATTATTATCGTTGCGTTACTAGCAATGAGTATTATGAGTCAGAATTTAATACCTGTACATATTGCATTTATTCCAATTGTTATCCCACCATTATTAAGTTTATTCAATGATTTAAATATTGATAGAAGAGTCATTGGTTTAGTCATTGGATTTGGATTATGTTGGCCTTATGTTTTAATACCTTATGGTTTTGGTCAAATATATCATCAAATTATTCAAAGTGGTTTTCAAAAAGCACACCATCCTATCGAGTTTAATATGATTTGGAAAGCGATGATAATTCCTTCAATGGGCTATATCGTTGGTTTAATTTTAGGTTTAATTGTTTACCGCAAACCAAGAAAATATGAAGAGCGAAATATTAATGATAGAGCAACCGTAACTGAAGTAAAACCATATATTTTAGTTGTTACTATCATTGCGATTTTAGCAACTTTTATTGTTCAAACATTAACAGATTCAATGATTTTTGGTGCTTTAGCAGGTGTTCTTGTATTCTTCATTTCACGTGCATATAGTTGGCACGAATTAGACGAACAATTTGTAGATGGTATCAAAATTATGGCATATATAGGTGTTGTAATATTGACGGCTAATGGTTTTGCTGGTGTCATGAATGCTACTGGAGATATAGATAACTTAGTAAAAAGTTTAACAAGTATTACAGGAGATCATAAATTACTAAGTATAGTAATTATGTATATTATAGGCTTAATCGTTACGCTAGGTATCGGTTCATCATTTGCGACGATACCAATTATTGCTTCATTATTTATTCCATTTGGTTCTTCAATTGGTTTAGATACAATGGCTTTAATTGCATTGATAGGTACAGCTAGTGCATTAGGTGATTCAGGTTCACCAGCTAGTGATTCAACTTTAGGTCCAACAGCAGGACTTAATATGGATGGACAACATGACCATATTAGAGATACATGTATTCCAAACTTTTTATTCTATAATATACCATTGATTATTTTTGGTACGATAGCAGCCATGGTATTATAGTATAAAAAGAGGTGTTCTAAGTTGACCAATTTGTTAGAAACATTTGAAATGAATGTTGAAATTGAAGAAGAAGGCAAAGTAGTTATTTCAATGCCAGTTACAGATAAAGTGAAACAACCATTTGGATATTTACATGGCGGTGCGAGTTTGGCCTTAGGAGAAACTGCCTGTTCACTTGGAGCAGCGAATTTAATAGATACGACTCAGTATATTCCATTAGGTTTAGAAATGAATGCTAACCATGTCCATTCAGTAAAAGAAGGAAAGGTTATTGCAATAGCTACTATTATCCACCAAGGTAAATCAACACAAGTTTGGAATATTGAAATTAAAGATGAAAACGATAACCTAATTAGTATTATGAGAGGGACAATGGCAATTAAAGCTTTGAAGTAAAATATATCTCATAAATTTATAAATAATATATACCCCTATAGTTGAAATATAATTTCAATTATAGGGGTAATTTGTTGTTTATTAGGATACTTTTTCTTTTAGTATGCGATTATATGCATGACAGATTCTTTCAGAAGCTTCTCGACCGCCCATAATATTTCTACCAAAGGGACCAAGTTCTAAATCTGCTAGTCCACCAGCTACAAATAAATTAGGTAACCATTCTAACTCATATGATATGTTAGGAAAACCACATTTTGTTAATGGAGCGTTCAATTGAGTAATTAAATCTTGGATAATAGGTTGATTCATGACAGTATTTTCAAATCCAGTAGCTAATAAAATATGGTCATAATAAATCGATTTGTGAGTTGTAATGATATGATGATCTTTAATATCTTTAATTTCATTTTTATGAAGAACTAAACGACCATTATTTACATGTTTTTTAATACGAAGATATAGTTCGTGAGGCATTGATCCTTTATGACGTTCTGCCTTAATAATTCTCATTCGTTCCTGTGAAGATTCGATATTTAAGAAATGTTTCATATTCTTAGGACCAAGCCAACCTGGGTCGGCGTCAAAATCATGAATTTCAATATCTTTATTTAACCATAAATGAATTGTTCTTTGATGATTAGTATTAATTAATTTAAGTGTCAAATGTGCGGCTGATATTCCGCTTCCCACGACATGAGAAGTTTGATTAATATTTATTTGCGATTCCGCTTCGTTGAAAATATGCTGGACATCGGGTTGTTGCTGAAACATAGGTGGAATATTCGCGCGATGGTTACAACCATGTGCAATAATTAAAAATTCTGTTTGAATGGTTTGACCGTTTGCCAATTCTAACTGCCATTGATGTTGCTTTCGATTTATATGTTTAACAAATCCTTGTATGTGACTCTCATTTAAATGATATTGATGGATAAGTTCATGAGTATGATGCATAAACATATCACGCTGTGGTCGTTTATAAGGACCGTATGTAGCACCTGTATATTGATTAAATTTAGCATATTGTTTTAAATGAAATGGCTCAGGGTGAATATGATGTACAAATGGAGATCTTAAAAATGGCATACTAATACGTTGAGTATAAGTATTAAATTGTTCACATAATGAAGGATAAGGGTCTATTATTGTCAATTCGTTAGATGATAAGCCGGCTTGTCTTAGTTTTAAAGCTATTGTTGTACCTTGAATGCCACCACCAATAATTGTCCAGTGCATGTTATCAACTCGCTTTCTAATTTACTATATAAAACGTAAATATTACGATTTAAAAATTATAGCACATTTCTACTTCTAATACAATTTCATGAAAATAATAACCCATAGCTATAATGTAAACTTTTAAAATAAATTAGTTTACATTATAATAGAATAGTATTTAGATTCTCATATATACATAAAGAAGATTTATTTTATGATAATAGGGGGAAAATTGAATGAAATTATCAGAAAGAGTTATGAAAGAAGACAATTTTACTAAAAAAGAATGGCTAAGTATCTTCGAAAGCGACAGATTAGATACATTGGAGTTATTACATGAAGCATATATCGTTAGAAAACATTACTATGGTAAAAAAGTAAAATTAAATATGATACTTAATGCTAAAAGTGGTATATGTCCTGAAGATTGTGGTTATTGTGGGCAATCTAGAGAAATGAAACAAAAGCAAAGATATGGTTTAGTTGATAAGGAGAAAATAAAAGCAGGGGCAAAAGTGGCTTATGAAAATCAGATAGGAACGTATTGTATTGTTATGAGTGGTAGAGGTCCTAGTGATAAAGAAGTTAAACATATTTGTGATACCGTACAAGAAATTAAAACTATACATCCACAACTTAAAATATGTGCATGCTTAGGTTTAACCAATGAAGAGCAAGCTTCACAATTAAAAGAAGCAGGCGTAGACCGCTATAATCACAATATTAATACAAGTGAACGTTATCATGATAACGTGGTAACTACACATACATATGAAGATCGAGTTAATACTATTGAGGTTATGAAAGCAAACCAGATTTCACCTTGTTCTGGAGTTATATGCGGTATGGGTGAAACGAATGAGGATATTATAGATATGGCTTTAGCACTCAAAGCGATTGATGCAGATAGTATTCCTATAAATTTTTTACATCCAATAAAGGGAACTAAATTTGGAAATATGGACGAATTAACACCAATGAAATGTTTGCGTATCATTTCAATGTTTAGATTAATTAATCCAACTAAAGAAATACGAATTGCAGGTGGAAGAGAAGTTAATTTACGTTCATTACAGCCATTAGCGTTACAAGCTGCTAATTCTATATTTGTAGGTGATTACTTAATAACAGGTGGTCAACCTAATCAATTAGATTATGATATGTTAAAGGATTTGGGATTCGATATAGATGTAGTGAATGATAAAGTTACCCAAATCTAGAATAGTATCAATGATTATTAAAAAGACCAATCGAAGTATGATTTTATCGATTGGTCCTTTTCAAATTATATTTATAATTTTTTATCTTTTAAATCTTCTTTAATTTCGTCAACTTTAGTATTTTTACTATAAGGTGTATTTGTATTATAAGCTGCTTTCATTATCATGTGACTTGATAGGGGGCCAGTAATTAAGACGAAGATAATACCAATGATTAATTGCATGTTTGTATAACCTTCAGTACCAATAAAATATAAAAATGCTCCCATTAATAAACTCATTGCTCCCAATGTAGCGGCTTTACCAGCAGCGTGTGCACGAGAATAGATATCTTCAAGTCTTAATAAACCAATAGCAGCTACAGCACTGATGATTGCTCCAATAATGATTAAGATAAGAGAAATACTAATGACTATCGTTTCTATCATGTTCTATCACCTTACCTTTATCCATGAATTTTGAGAAAACGGCTGTACCTAAGAAGGCTAAAATACCTACTAATAAAATAACTACAATCATATATTTAATATTCATTAAAATACTAAAGAGTGCAATAACGGCCATTAGTTGTAGACCCAAGGCATCTAATGCAACTACTCTATCTGCTAGAGAGGGTCCTAAAATAACTCTAACTAGCATAGCCAACATTGATAAAACGACTATGACTAATGCAATAATAATTATTGTTTTAATTGTCATTATTCTTCGCCCACCTCTCTAACAACTTTTTCTAAAGAAGATTTTATTCCTTCAACTTCTTCTTCGGTTGTACTAAAGTCAATAGCATGTATATAGATTTTGGTACGATCATCACTAATACCAAGAACTACAGTCCCGGGTGTTAATGTAATTAAATTGGAAAGTAACACTATTTGCCAGTCTGTCTTCAAATCTGTTGGATATACAAAGAATCCCGGCTTATTAGTGATTTGTGGCTTTAAGATGATTTTTAAGACATCTAGATTAGCTTTTATTAATTCTAATAAGAAAATAAAGACTAATCGAATCATTCTATATATACGAATTAAGTAAAACTTTCCTGGCATTACGCGATGAAGGAGATAAACCAATATGAGACCAAATAAATAACCTAATACGAAATTGTTTAATGTATAGCTATCTGAAATGAGTAACCACACAATTGAAACTAATAAATTAACAACAATTTGGACTGCCATCATTATTTACCTCCCAATACACTATTAATATATACGCTTGGATCATAGAATGTTTCTGCGCCATCTTTAATAATTGGGTATAGGACATCCGCTGATAATCCAAATAATACAGTAATGGCAACAGCAATCACTGAAACAGTAATTAAACCATAACTATTTACTTTAGTTGATATATCATATCCTTTAGGTGTTCCGAAGAATCCTTTTAAGAAGATTCTTATAACAGAATATAAAACCACTAAACTAGAGATTAATACTATGATACCTGTTAAATAAAATCCTTTTTCAAATGTAGCTTTTACGATATACAATTTACCGTAAAAACCACTAAGTGGCGGTATACCTGCCAAACTTAACGAAGCTATAAAGAATGTCCACCCAAGAACAGGATATCGTTTAATTAGTCCACCAAATTGACGTAAATCCGTAGTTTTTGTAATTTTATACATGACACCTATTAAGAAGAAAAGGGATGTTTTAACTAACATATCATGAATAGTGTAGTAAATAGCACCAATCATGCCCGTTTCATTCATCATAGCAACACCGACTAAAATAACGCCTACTGCAATCATGATATTATATAAAATGATTTTTTTCGTATCATAGTAGGATACTGCGCCAACACAACCAAAAATAATTGTTAATAACGCTAAGAATAATATGACATAGTTAGAAAAACCTACTGAACTATTAAAGAATAAACTTAATGTTCTGGCAATGGCATATACGCCTACTTTTGTAAGTAAAGCACCAAAGAATGCCATAATAGCAAACGGTGGTGCATAGTAAGCACCAGGTAACCATACATACATTGGGAAGACGCCAGCTTTAGTAGCAAAGACGAAAATGAATAGTATAAATACAATATTTACTAAGCCACTTTCATGTGCTGATAATTCATTCAAACGTTGACTGATGTGTGCCAAGTTTAAAGTTCCGACAACGGAATATAAAATAGCGACACCCATAACAAAGAATGATGAAGAAACAACATTAACTAATACATATTTAATCGTTTCTTGTAGTTGTATTTTTGTAGTGCCAATAACTAAAAGGCAATATGAAGACATTAAGAATACTTCAAAAAATACAAATAAGTTAAATATATCTCCTGTTGTAAAGGCACCAATAATACCTATAAGCATGAACATTACAGAGAAATAATAATAGAATCTTTCTCGGTCAACACCAATCGAATTATAAGAATATAGAATGATGAGTGCAGTAATAATAATACTTGTAATGATTAGTAATGCACTAAAAGTATCTAATACAAATACAATACTGTAAGGTGCTTTCCATGAGCCTAATTCCAATTTAATAGGTCCATTTTTAAATACATTATACAAATTAATAATAGATATAACTAAAGTAATCATTGTACCTGCTAAAGCGACATAACGTTTTATATATGGTCGTTTTCCAATAAAGACGAGTAATATTGCCGTTAGAATAGGTACAACTAAAGTAAGGGCTAGCATATTACTCTCTGACATCTTCTGGAACTCCTTTCATACTTTCCACGTTATCAGTACCTAACTCTTTGTATGTTCTAAAGGCTAGTACTAAAAAGAAAGCCGTAGTAGCAAATGCGATAACGATAGCTGTTAATATAAGTGCTTGAGGGATTGGATCAACATAGCTATGAATTCCTTTTTCGTGGATAGGTGATGCGCCATGTTTTAATCCACCCATAGTAATTAGAAATAAATTTGCTGCGTGTGTTAGTAGCGTAGTTCCCATAATGATTCGTATCAAACTTTTAGATAAAACGAGATAGACGCTGATTGCTGTAAGTATGCCACTAACAAATATCATAATAATCTCCACTATTCGTTCTCTCCAATCGATAAAATAATAGTCATTACAGTTCCTACGACTGCACATAAAACACCAAAGTCAAAGAATACAGCGGTTGTCATATGCATTGGTTGTAACAATGGAAGCGGAATATCAAAAGTAACATGTGTGAAAAAGTTATTAGACATAAACCAACTAGCCATTGGTGTACCAACACAAAATAATAACCCAATACCTATAAGTATTTTAAAATCTATAGGGAAAATTTTTCGCATCGTTTTAATATCAAATGCGATAGTAATGATAACTAAGGCACTAGAAAATAATAAACCACCGACAAAGCCGCCACCAGGAGTATAATGACCTGCAAGGAATAAAGAAAAACCAAACATCATAATCATGAAGAAAATAATGACAGCTGTATATTGAAACATTAAATCATTTTTCTGTCTGTTCATGACGTTTCACCTCACTCGTTTCTGTATGACGTTGATGCTTTTTGCGCAGTTTAATCATTGTATAAATGCCTAATCCTGCAATACCTAATACTGATGATTCAAATAACGTATCCATACCACGGAAATCGACTAATATGACATTGACCATATTCTTACCAGAAGCAAGATCATAGACATGGTCTTGATAGTAATGAGTAATAGATTCAAAGTGTCGGTTACCATATGCAATTAATCCTAAAATAATCACGACAAGTCCAATTCCTGCTGAGATTAATGCATTTGTTACTTTAAATGAACGTGTTTCGTTGTAACGGTTAAGATTAGGTAAGAAATAAAAACATAGTAAAAATAATGCAGTAGAAATTGATTCTACGACAAATTGTGTAAGGGCTAAGTCAGGTGCTTTAAAGAATATGAATAGCACAGATACTGAATAACCCACTGCACTTAACATAATAATGCTAAACAAACGAGATTTAGCAAATATAATTAAAAATGCTGCTATAACAAGTAAAGCGATAATTCCAACTTCAAAAATTCTAATATGACTAACATTTTTGAAATTAATAGTAAATGGCACGCTAAGTAATACAACAGTTGTTAATAATATTAATAAGCCAAAGATAATGACCAGATTATTTCTAGCAGAGCCAGTCACATAACTATTAGTCATATTTTTAGAATAAGTTGGGATATATTTTCCTAAACCGTCGTACCAATAATTAAAAGTAATTTGTTTAGGTTGTGCCTGTAATAATTTAATCCAATAAGCAAACGTTAAAATTAATAAAATTCCTACGATATAAATACAAATTGTAGTGATAAATGCTGGAGTTATACCATGGAATAAATGGAACTCAGCACTCACTTGAGAAGTTTGACTCATTGAAGCTGTTGCTGGTTCTATGATTGATTGTGTTAAAATTCCTGGGAATAAACCAAATACAATAACTAATATTGCTAATATAGCAGGCGAAATAAGCATTAATATCGATGCTTCATGAGCTTTATGAGGTAATTGATTTGGTTTATATTGTCCAAAGAATATATGCATAATAAATTTAATTGAATATACAAAAGTAAAGATACTACCAACAATAGCTAATATTGGAAAGATAATACCTATTGTATTTAAACTCATGGTATTTGCATGCGTTAATTCAATAACGGATTCAATGAATTTTTCTTTTGATAAAAAGCCATTGAATGGGGGTATGCCAGCCATACTTAAAGAAGTAATCACTGTAATTGTGAATGAAATTGGCATAATCGTTAATAAACCGCCTAATTTTCTAACATCACGAGTACCCGTACTATGGTCGACTGCACCAGTTATCATAAACAATGCACCTTTAAACGTCGCATGGTTAATTAAGTGAAATGCAGCTGCTGTGAAAGCCGCGATATATAATTGACTATCCTGACCTTCAAAGTGATAGCTAACAGCACCAATACCTAGCATAGACATAATCATTCCCAGTTGTGACACAGTAGAAAATGCTAAAATCCCTTTGAGATCTTGCTGTTTCGTAGCGTTTAATGATGCCCAAAACAAGGTAATTAATCCAACTAGAGTAACTGTCCAAATCCATCCTTGTGACACTGCGAAAATAGGAGTCATTCTAGCTATTAAATATAAACCAGCTTTTACCATCGTTGCAGAATGTAAATAAGCACTTACAGGTGTAGGTGCTTCCATTGCATCTGGTAACCATATGTAAAAGGGAACTTGTGCTGATTTAGTAAACGCACCAATTAGTACAAAAATCATTGCTAAGATAAAGAAAGGACTACTTTGTATATCAGCTACATGCTGAATAATATAACGAATACTTAGCGAATCTGCAGAAATAGAAAGTAAAATAATACCGCCTAGTAAACTTAGTCCTCCAAAAACAGTAATGATTAAAGACTTTTGAGCGCCATAAATGGAAGCTTGCTTGTCTCTCCAAAATGAAATAAGTAAAAAACTTGAAAACGAAGTTAACTCCCAGAATAAATATAAAACGATAAGGTTATCTGAAAGTACAACGCCTAACATTGCACCCATGAAAAGTAATAAATAACAGTAAAAATTCCCTAATTGTTCTGATTGGCTTAAATAACCAATGGAGTATAAGACAACTAAACTGCCGACACCTGTTATCAGTAAACTAAATAATAATCCTAATCCATCTACATAAAGGTTAAAATTCATACCGACATGTGGCATCCACTTAAAAATTTTCATTACGGTATTACCTGACATAGTAGTCGTAATAAAAGTTAAGAAATATATAAATAAGACGACGGGAACAGGTAACACGAACCAACCTATGTGAATTCTTTTAAAGAATCTATATAAGATTGGGATAATGAGTGCAAATATTAACGGTAATAGTACCGCAATATGTAACAAACTCACTAAATTGTCCTCCTTTAAAAATGTTTATGATATTTATTATACATGAATCATATCATTCTGAAAAACGTGATACTGCTTGAAATCACTGTATTTCAATCGCTTTTAAATATGAAGAAACACGTCATTTTTAATAAAATTTTTGTTTGTATTGAATTGAATAATCATGTTTAAGTTGCTCTAAATTTTGCAATGAACGTTTCGCGTGGGCATCATTCTTTTCTTTAAGTTGTTCTTCTAAATTGGAAATGGCTTGTTGTAATGATTCCTCATATGACATTTTTTCAACATTAAAGTCACGTAATTGTGAAGGCTTAGCATATCTCTTTTCAAAGTGACTTAATGCTCTACGTTCATGAAAGAATACATCTTCTGATTCATTTGGTGAATGTAAATCACCCTGTTTAGGATGTTTGATCACTTGTTCGACTTGAACTAAGACTTGATCATCATCTTCCTCTTTTATGGAAACGCCATAACTTCCAGTCTTGTGAGAAAATCGATATAACATTCTATATTACTTCCTTTCAAATATGTTAATATATACATATATCATAACATGAATGGAGAATTTTAATGACGAACTATCCTCAGTTAAATAAAGAGATTCAAAAAGATGAAATTAAAATTGTAATGCATACTAATAAAGGTGATATGACATTTAAGTTATTCCCTAACATTGCACCTAAAACAGTTGAAAACTTTGTTACACATGCTAAAAATGGTTACTACAATGGTGTGACTTTCCACCGTGTCATCAATGACTTTATGGTACAAGGCGGTGACCCAACAGCAACTGGTATGGGTGGAGAAAGTATTTATGGCGGTGCATTCGAAGACGAGTTTTCATTAGAAGCATTTAACCTTTATGGTGCTTTATCAATGGCAAATGCTGGTCCAAATACAAATGGATCACAATTTTTCATTGTTCAAATGAAAGAAGTTCCTCAAAATATGTTAAGTCAACTAGCTGATGGTGGTTGGCCAGAACCTATCGTTAAAGCATATGGTGAAAATGGTGGAACACCATGGTTGGACCAAAAACATACAGTATTCGGACAAATTATTGAAGGGGAATCTACGTTAGAAGATATTGCTAACACTAAAGTAGGTCCACAAGATAAACCAGTTCACGATGTAGTTATTGAATCTATAGACGTTGAAGAATAAAAATTAATACGAGATACTTCTTATTGTTTTTTTGAAAAAGTCAAAAAGTATCGCGTGAGAATTAAATATAAATTAAAAATCACGATAGTAGGTTGATTACCTGTTATCGTGATTTTTTAATAGTTATTCTTAGGAGTTAAACGATATTAAAAATTCTGAGGGATAATTTGTTTTACTATGTGAAAAGCTATTGATTTATATTTTGTTATATTTATTGCAAAATAATTCAAAAAATTCAACGTTATAGTTAGTCCCTTAATTTGTTTTATGCTATGATAATAGTGTTAAGAAAACGAAATAAGGGGTTATCAAGTTGAATAATCACTATAAAGAAGGTCAACATATTAAGGTACGTGTGACTGGTATTCAACCGTATGGCGCATTTGTTGAGGCCCCTGACCATACTGAAGGACTTATCCATATTTCAGAAATCATGGATGATTATGTCCATAACTTGAAGAAATTTCTATCTGAGGGACAAGTAGTAAAAGCAAAGATTTTATCTATTGATAATGAAGGCAAACTTAACTTGTCACTTAAAGATAACGATTACTTTAAAAATTATGAACGTAAGAAAGAAAAACAGTCGGTGCTAGATGAGATAAAAGAAACAGAAAAGTATGGGTTTCAAACACTTGAAGAACGCTTACCGGTCTGGATCAAACGGTCTAAACGTACTATACGTCAAGATTAAATTGACGTAATTTAAATTCTTTATATTTCAAAAGTATAGAGAACCTATAGAAACGATAATTTCCAATAAATATTGGAAGTTATCGTTTTTATTTTGTATTTGATAAATAGTACAACTTAAAAATCATAGTATGAATAAACTGAAAAGTTTTGTGTATGACTGTAAGCAAAAAAATAGAGCGTACATATATTTCGTGATATAGTCGCATGTATTATTAAATGTGGAGGTTAAATATATGAACAGTAAATATAATCGATTGTTTGAGAGTGTAACATTACGTAATGGTGTAGAACTAAAAAATCGTTTTGTTTTAGCGCCATTAACACATGTTTCTTCAAACGATGATGGAACCATTTCTGATGTTGAATTACCTTATATTGAAAAACGTTCTAAAGATGTAGGACTTGCAATTAATGCAGCTAGTAATGTAAATGATGTGGGTAAAGCATTCCCTGGACAACCTTCAGTAGCACATGACTCTGATATAGAAGGACTAAAACAATTAGCACAAGCAATGAAAAAGAATGGTGCAAAAGCATTAGTTCAAATACATCATGGTGGTGCACAAGCTTTGCCTAATTTAACACCTAATGGTGATGTCGTTGCACCAAGCCCAATCTCATTAAAAAGTTTTGGACAACAAGAAGAACATGACGCGAGAGAAATGAGCGCTGAGGAAATTGAACAAACTATTAAAGATTTTGGTGAAGCAACAAGACGTGTTATTGAAGCAGGATTTGATGGTGTGGAAATACATGGTGCTAACCACTATTTAATTCATCAATTCGTTTCTCCTTACTATAATAGAAGAAACGATGTTTGGGCAGAAAACTTAAAATTCCCTAATGCTGTTATTGATGAAGTTTTAAAAGCTAAAAAAGAACATGCTTCAGATGACTTTATCGTAGGTTATCGCTTATCACCAGAAGAAGCAGAATCTCCTGGTATTACAATGGATATCACAGAAGAATTAATTAATTCAATTACTAAAAAAGATATTGATTATATACATGTATCTCTTATGGACGTTTATTCTAAAACACGTGAAGGTCAATACGAAGGACAAAATAGACTTAAATTAATTCATAAATGGATTAATGGACGTATGTCTTTAATAGGAATAGGTTCAGTATTTACAGCAGATGATGCTTTAAATGCTATTGAAGATGTAGGTGTAGAATTAGTTGCACTAGGTCGTGAGATACTTCTAGATTATAACTTTGTAAGTAAAATTGAAGAAGGTCGAGAATCTGAAATTATTAATAACTTTGATCCTGAACGTGAAGATAATCATGAATTACCACCAAATTTATGGGAACAATTTAATAAAGGCTTTTATCCATTACCAAGAAAAGATAAATAATATTTAAATGACTAGGATGATATCAAAAACCAATTGATATCATCCTAGTTTTTTATATAGAAACAAAAAGAAAATTATCATAATTTTTCAGATGAAAAATGTATTAATAATACTGATATCACAATGTTTTTAAAACTTAAAATTATATATAATGATGAATTTTTAAACTTTTACTTGTACAACATAGTAGGCTTGTGTCATTATATTTGTAAGGGCTTTCAAAACTAAAAGTTGATCCTATTTTCTTGAGCATTTTAATAGAAAATCTCAACTAATCTTTATAATTAGAAAATTTTGAAATATATTTGTATAAACAGTTTGAGAGCCGGTAAAAATCAGTTATGATATTGGTAATTAGCTTTAATATTTATTAAACAAAGGGGAGATATTATGACTAAGTCAGAAGAAATCATTGAATTAACAAATCATTATGGAGCTCACAACTATGTGCCACTACCGATTGTAATTTCAGAAGCGGAAGGTGTATGGGTGACAGATCCTGAAGGTAATAAATATATGGACATGTTATCTGCTTATTCAGCAGTAAACCAAGGTCATAGACATCCTAAAATTATTCAAGCACTTAAAGACCAAGCTGAAAAGGTCACTTTAGTATCACGTGCTTTTCACAGTGATAATTTAGGCGAATGGTATAAGAAAATTTGTGAATTATCAGGTAAAGAAAAGGCATTACCAATGAACACAGGTGCTGAAGCTGTTGAAACAGCATTAAAAGCTGCACGTCGTTGGGCTTACGATGTAAAAGGTATTGAACCAAACCAAGCTGAAATTATTGCATTTAATGGTAATTTCCATGGTCGTACAATGGCTCCAGTATCATTATCATCTGAAGCAGAATATCAAAGAGGATATGGTCCATTACTTGATGGTTTCCGCAAAGTTGATTTTGGTGATGTTGAAAAATTAAAAGCAGCTATTACTGACAATACTGCAGCTATTTTAGTTGAACCTATTCAAGGTGAAGCTGGTATTAATGTTCCTCCAGAAGGTTATTTAAAAGCTATAAGAGAACTTTGTGATGAATACAATATTTTATTTATTGCCGACGAAATTCAAGCTGGCTTAGGTCGTTCTGGTAAACTATTTGCTACTGATTGGGATAATGTTAAACCAGATGTTTATATTTTAGGGAAAGCATTAGGCGGCGGTGTATTACCAATCTCTGTTGTATTAGCTGACAAAGAAGTGTTAGATGTATTTACACCAGGTTCTCACGGATCAACATTCGGTGGTAATCCATTAGCATGTGCTGTGTCATTAGCAGCTTTAGATGTCATTGTAGATGAAGACTTACCTGGTCGTTCATTAGAACTAGGTGAATACTTTAAATCAGAATTACAAAAAATTGAACATCCATCTATTAAAGAAGTACGCGGACGTGGATTATTTATCGGAATCGAGTTAACTGAAAATGCAAGACCATACTGTGAATCATTGAAAGAATTAGGTTTATTATGTAAAGAAACACATGAAACAGTTATTCGATTTGCACCACCACTTGTGATTACTAAAGAAGAATTAGACATTGCTATTGAAAAAATTAAACAAGTATTTCAATAAGTTCAAAAAGTTGTAACAATCATTTTGTAACCCCTTTAAAAAGGATAAAGTTGTGTTACAATAATGAATGAAAGCGAAATCATTAGTTAAAAAAGAGGCGAAAAGGATCATGACTGAGAATAATAATTTAGTGACTTCTACTCAAGGAATTATTAAAGAAGCTTTGCATAAATTAGGTTTTGATGAGGGTATGTACGACCTTATCAAAGAACCACTAAGAATGTTACAAGTACGTATACCAGTTCGTATGGACGATGGAACTGTTCAAACATTTACTGGATATCGTGCACAACACAATGATGCTGTAGGTCCAACTAAAGGGGGCGTACGTTTCCACCCAGATGTTGATGAAGAAGAAGTTAAAGCTTTATCAATGTGGATGACATTAAAATGCGGTATTGTTAATTTACCATACGGCGGTGGTAAAGGCGGAATCGTTTGTGACCCTCGTCAAATGAGTATTCACGAAGTAGAACGCTTATCACGCGGCTATGTTAGAGCTATCTCACAATTTGTAGGGCCGAACAAAGATATTCCAGCACCAGACGTATTTACAAACTCACAAATTATGGCTTGGATGATGGATGAATATAGTGCGTTAGATAAATTCAATTCACCTGGATTTATCACTGGTAAACCAATTGTATTAGGTGGCTCTGAAGGTCGTGACCGCTCAACTGCATTAGGCGTAGTTATAGCTATCGAACAAGCAGCTAAACGTAAAGGTATGGATATTAAAGATGCTAAAGTTGTTATCCAAGGTTTTGGTAATGCTGGTAGTTTCTTAGCAAAATTCTTATATGATTTAGGTGCTAAAGTAGTAGGTATTTCAGATGCTTATGGCGCGCTACATGACCCTAATGGTTTAGATATAGATTATCTATTAGATAGAAGAGATAGTTTCGGTACTGTTACTAATCTATTTGAAGAAACAATCTCAAATAAAGAATTATTTGAATTAGATTGCGATATTTTAGTTCCAGCTGCAATTTCAAACCAAATTACTGAAGATAATGCTAATGACATTAAAGCAAGTATCGTAGTTGAAGCAGCAAATGGTCCAACTACTCCAGAAGCAACACGTATTTTAACTGAACGTGGTGTATTATTAGTACCAGACGTGTTAGCAAGTGCTGGTGGTGTAACAGTTTCTTACTTCGAATGGGTTCAAAATAATCAAGGTTATTACTGGACAGAAGAAGAAGTTAATGAAAAACTACGTGAAAAATTAATCACAGCATTTGATACTATTTATGAATTATCACAAAATAGAAAAATTGATATGCGTTTAGCAGCCTATATCGTTGGTATTAAACGTACTGCTGAAGCTGCACGTTACCGTGGTTGGGCATAAACACAAATTGTTATAATTTTAAATTAAATTAAAACATTCACTCAAAGACAATTGAGTGAATGTTTTTTTGATTAATTATGTTAAATCCTTTTTAATTTGGGATAAAACTTTTAAAATCATATCGCTATCTTCCGTAAAAGGATAATGTATCATTTTTTTGGCATTAGGATAAGGCTCTACTAATTCATAATTAGGTAATGTACTTAGTGAAGAATTTGTAGCTTTAACTAGTAAACGATTGTCATACAAACCGCCAACGACTGCCTTATCATAATATATAATATATTCTCCCATCATTTTACGAGTAGTAATATGATCGTCTTTTAAATGATCCAAAAATTGATTTAATGTTTCTTCGCTTGTTGCCATTTTTTCACTGCCTTTTTAATATAT